>UEXN01002073.1_pt1 | contig 14691 bp, 14 predicted proteins | sample 1796711 | NCBI WGS metagenome assembly UEXN01 (sample SAMEA4772470, study PRJEB27181) | metagenome | reverse complement strand
AAAAAGATACGACAACAAGAAATCAAAAATTAGAGCAAGCAAAGAAAATTGCTATAAATAATATTTTAAGATTAATGAATGCAAACCCACCTAGAGCAACACAAGCTGATTTAGACGCAGTTAAAAGTATAGATATAACAAGTTAGGACAACTTAAAAATGCTAAGTGTTGACCAAATGAAAGGCTATAATTTTCTTGACGCTGAAGACAGGAATAAAGAAAATCTTTTAATAAATGATGACTTTATTCAAGATGCCACAGAGTTTTTACAAAAGCGTGAAAACTTATCAGCAGAAGATTTAGACTCCAATGAAAAAATATACGATGCCTATATGGAACATTTTCGTTATCAAAACGTTAATGAAGTTACTGCTGTGCGTGACTTAGAATATGCACAAAATGCTAATCAAAAAGATAAGGAACAATTTGCTAGACTCATAGATATGTTTGAGTCACAACAGAATGAAGGTTTTTTTGATGCGGCAGGAGATTATGTACAAGGTCTTGCTACAGCACCTTCTACATATTTAGGTGTACTAACAGGTGGTTTAGGAAAACTAGCCGCAGCTAGTGGTGTGCAGGTAGCTAAACTTGGTATGAAAAAGTTACTAAGTAAAAGTCTAATGGCTAGTGCTTTGAGAGCAGGAACTGTGGAAGGTATTATAGGAACAGGTCAGGGTCTTGCACAAGAGATGGTCAAAGAAGAAACAGGCTATCAAGATGAGATAAATGCTACAAACGTAGCACTGACAGGTGGAGTATCAGCACTAACAGGTGGTATAATAGGTGGTGGAGCAGGTGCATTACAAACAAAACTAGCTTTAAATGCTAGTAAAAAATTAGAAGTTGCTCAACAGGCAGCTAAAACAGTGGCTAAAAATGCCAATAAAAAAGCAAAACAAACATTAGCTAAAAAGGGCAATGACAACAAATTAAAATTTATAGAAGGTCAGTTAAAAGCTCTAGACCCTGACAAGGTTGCATTAGGAAAAGGTTTGACTGATGAGATAGCTGAAGCTAAACAGCTAGGAACATTACGAGCAGGATTACCTACAGAAGTATTTGAAAATGTAGCCGCAGCAGCTTTAGAAATAACGGATAAAATAAAGTTTGCAAAAGGCGATAGAATTACAAGTGTATTACAAAAAGCAATATCAGATGGACAAATTAAGACAGATGATATGCTAAGAATAATGCAAGAGTATAATATTACTCCTGACCAATTCTCTTTGATATACAAAGCTGAATTATCAGAAGCAGGTAGAACACTAGGTATACAAGGTAACTTAGTTCAAGTACTAAAAGATTTAGAGAACAGTGGTGTTTCTAGCGTGGGTGGGCGTGAAGCAAAAGAGATAATGGAAAATGCTTCAAAGAAGTTTACCCCATTTAAAGATTTAGATAGAGCTAGATTAGGTCTTATGACTTCACAACCTGCTACAACAATGCGTAATAATATAAACGCAGGTTGGAGAGTAGCAGTAGATACTACAGTTAGGGTAGCTGATAATATTTTATTTAATATAGGTGTTGGAAGACAGAAAGGTCAACCATTAAGAAACATACTTTTTGATGGCACACTTGACATGGCAAAGTACATGTTGAATCCAAATGAAGCTAGAGTAACTAGGTTACTATTAGAAAAAAGTATGCCTGACACTGCAAGAAAGTTATTTAGAGATGCTGCTGATTTGGCTGCGTCAACAGGTGGAGAATCTATACTAGCTAAAGTAGGTACACATGCTAACGTACTAAACACTATGTCTGATAACTTTTTTAAACAAGCCATGCTTACCACATCACTCAAAAGAAGATTAAGAGATGCACCAAATCTACAGGGTTTACCAAATGATTTAAGTAAAATTATAGAGCAAGGTAAATTTAACTTAATACCTCAAGATATAATTAATAAGTCTATAAAAGACTCACTTGAGTTTGTGTATCAATCTGGATTTGAAGGTGCAGATAAAGGTTTCTTAGCTAAAGGAACTAGAAAATTCTTACAAGCACATAGAGATTTTCCTTTAACTATTTCAACTTTTATACCTTTCCCAAGATATATAGCTAATCAAATGCAATTTTTATATGAACATGCACCTGTAATAGGTTTTATGGGATTAGAAAACATTGGTAAGAAAAAAGGTTGGGCGGCTGAGACATTTAAAATGTCAGGAGAAACATTTAGAAAGAAACTAGCACAACAATCTGCAGGTGTTGGCATGATGGCTGCGGCATACAAGTGGAGAGAAATGCAGGGTGATAGCACGTATTGGTATGAGTTTAAAGATGACCAAGGTAATTATGTAGATGGTAAGGCTATATATGGTCCTTTTGCACCATTTATGTTAGCGGCAGATTTATTATTTAGGTACAATAAAACAGACATTGCTGGAGAAAGAAACATGTCTGAAATTGCTAACACCAATGATACATATTGGAGAGAAGCACTTCAAGCACTTACAGGTTCGCAGTTTAGAACTGGTTATGGTATGTATGCTATAGATAGACTTGTTCAGGACATGTTTAGTGAAGGGGATTTTTTTAGTTCAGCAGAAGGTAATTTTCTTGGGTCGAAAGGTTCAAAGATAGCAGGAGAGTTTTTAGGAAATATTGTAAATACATTTTTGATACCTGTTTCTGCAGTAAAAGATATATATTCTATATACGATAAAGATGCTAGATATGTTCCTGAAACTAGGACAGGAGATGTAGATTTCTTTGATATAGTAGCTAATAGGGGTTTTCGTGCATTACCTGACTTGGGTAGAGGAAGTGCTTTAGGTAGAGCTTTAGGACAAGAAGAATATAAAACACCTACAACGAGTCCACTAAGAAGTGGCAAAACTATGGCTATCAATCCACTAGAAAAACAATTATTTGGTTTTACTAAAAGACCTGCTAAAAATTCTTTACAGGAAGAAATGGGCAAGTTAAATCTACAATACTATGATATGTATAGACGAGATAACAATGAGATGATTGACTTATACACAAGAGCAAACTTAAGTGAAGGTGGTAATAAAGAAACTAATCTAAATGAACTTTTACAAAACTTTATGGAATCAGAAGAATATGCAAAGAAAGAGACACAACAAGAAAAAAGATACGCACTAGTAAAAAAAGCACAAGACATTATAGCAAAAGCTAAAGGAAAAGCAAAGTCTGAACTAGACGCTGAATCAGAAGTAGTAGGAGAATTAAGTGCTCCTAAACTACAAAAATATCAGAAACTATCTGGTCAAGCTAAAAAAACGCTAAACACTAGATATAAGAGACTTTTTATGGAAGGTGACATAGAGTTTGTAGATGGGGATGTAGATGATTTAGCTAAGAATATAGACACACATTTAAATAGAAAGATTAGAACTGAAAATGGGAATGTTATGACATTGTATCAATGGGCAATGGAGACCTCTACAGACTTGGAGATAAATTAATGGCGATGCGTGGATTTGAATTAGGAACTGAAACAGATAGAATGTTCGCTGATGCTGAACAAAAACGTGCAGAACGTGATGTAGGCAAGACAGAGTTCCAACAAGTTGTTGATGCAAGTGGTATGAAACCGATGACTGCTGAAGAGTTTGCATATACAGGTGCATCAATGGCTCCAGTCACAGGCGATATCATCGCATATAAGGAAGCACCTGAAGATTTTGAACGTGCCTATGAACTTATGAGAAAAGGGTACAAAGAAAAAGACCTAGTAAACCTTGGTTTAGGTGCTGCATTTACAGGTTTAGTAGCATTAGGATTGATTCCGGGCATTGGTTTTGTGTCTAGGATAGGTAAAAATGCTGCCAAAGATAAGGTAAAAGACTTACTTCAAGAAGGTAACTTGGCAGAAGCTGCAGATGTTATGGTTAAGTCAAGTAAAACATTTCAAGATAAAGCATTAGTAAACAAACAATCAGAGGCACAGCTTAAGAAGTTAGCAAAGGCTAGAATGGAGCTTAAGGGTTTAAGTTATAGAGAAAAGAAAAAGGCAATCAAAAGGTTAAACAGACCTGACAATATTACTGTGTATCATGGCTCTAAAGGTATGCAAGATAAGGTTGGTCCTTTGACAGGGGATGCTCAACAAATAAAGAGTAAAAGCGATTTTCTAGATGATGAAGATGATTACACTAGTATAGTAGATAATAGACGTACTAGAAAAGATGATATAGTACAGGATGGGTTTAGACCTTATTCAGGGGATGGAGTATTTAGAGAAAATCCTTTAGGCAATCCCCTTAATCAAAAGAGGCAAGGCTCAACTATAAAAATAGATAATCCTGCAGGTACAGATGCTCTTACAGGTGAGACTTATGTAGAAAAAAAGATAAGACAGAATAATGAGTACCTAGTAAATAATCCAAATGCAGGTCCTGTAGGTTTGTATTCAGGTGTAACAGGTTACGCAAAAGATATTAAGTTTAACCCAAACGAACTAAAAGGTATAAAGGGGGAAATGGGAGAAGATGCCTTTAGGATGTCAGGTGATTCTAAACTAAAGATGCCTGATGGAACATTTAGGGGTGCATTTAATAAACTAAGAGCATTAGAAAAATCAATCGCAGAACAAGGTTATAAACCTACAAACATAAAGATAACAGTTACTGAAGATGGTGTACCATACATAACAGAAGGCAATCATAGATTAGCTGAAGCATTAAAATCAGGCAGACCTGAAATAGTAGCTGATGTAAATTACTTACGTGGTGGAGAAAATGCAGATGGTATTCTTAATCCTAATATGTTAGGTATAGGAAAAGGTACTCCAACTAATTTCCCAACTCGTGAACCATTTACTGAAGCTAGAGGTCTTATGTCTAGTAGCACTTCAGGTTTTCATGGAGAGATAGAAGGTGTTAAACTACTGTCTACTTCACGTGACCCTAACGTTTCTATGTCTCCATCTTTTACAAACCCTGATGATTTACGTAATGTTCCTGCTGATATACCTGTATTAGAAAATCTTGTTTCTGCGTCAATTCCATATGAGTCTATGAAAAACATGAGACCTGAAACTTATACCGAATTAGTAACAGGTATGGCAAGAGATAAAGATATGCAACAACTATTATTAAAAAAATACTTTAGTGATAAGACAGATAAGTATGGTGCTACAATGTTACCTAAATCAGGTCATGTTGAAGCTGAATTAGCTGTGGCATTTCCTGAACACTTTAACCCAAGACCAATACTAGATAGAGACCCATCAGCACAGAATTACAATAGGGGTGAAACTCTTCTTGAAAATCCAAAAACAGGTGACTACGATTCTGCTGCAATGCTGACTAAAATAAGAGATGTAGGAAAGATGGATACCCCTGAAAAGGTTCAGGCTGCAAGTTTAGCATACAAAAAAGCAGATACACATTTTGAGAGGATGGCTAATATTGAAGACCAATTAAAGATGGTTGATACACTTGGGGATAAAAAAAATCTAAATATAGCTTATGATAATGTCAAAGACACATTAAACAGCATGGCAGATTTAGCTAAATTTACTAGTGAATATGGTGCAAGGGGTTCTTATGATAAGTTTCTACAAAGAATGGGTTCTTTTAGCTATGATGTAAATAGGTTAGCTACGTACTTCCCTGAAGGTTCAGAGAAACGTGCCAACTTAAAATTTTTATCAGTACTAATGGATAGTCCCGGATTGTATGGTGAAGCAAATAAGATGAATGAAATTCGTAAAGGTTTCACTGCTAAGAAAACTGTTGATAAGATGGTAGAAGGGATAAGAAAAAATAAATTGCCCGGCACTTTGGTAGGAACAGATGAAAGACCTTTAATAAATAGACTACTACGACAAGATTCTTTAGTAACTACAAAGAAAGGTAGTACTAATAAGATGATAGCTAAGACTGAAGCTGAAACTAGAAACCCTTATAAAAAAGAGACCGTTGAACAACTAAAAGATTTTAGTAGTCGCTTAACATCACGAGAAGCGAAAGCAATGTTATTAGAACTTACTGGTCGCTTCAATCGTGGTGGTTTAGTTAAACAAAAAGGTTTAATGGCACGTAACTAACGATTATCGCCTGACCCATGTAGTGTTCCACGTTCTTTCCTACTATGTAACTTCTTTAAGTTCTCTTTCATAATATCATTTAGTGGTACACCAACTTCCTTTGCCATCATAGCACAATACCAAATTACGTCACCTATCTCTGATGCTATGGCAATCTTCTTCATCTCAAAGCCTTCCACATCATCCCCATCACGTATAAGTTTCTTTACCTTACCTGCTACTTCCCCTGCTTCACTTGTCAGACCTAATGCTAGGTATTCTAATGCTTTTTCTTTAGGGAAGATAGCAGTCTGACCTGCTAAGTCTTCGTATTTGTCAGGTGTTAATAGTTCATTTATAAATAACTTATCCTTCATGTACTTTCTCGCTTCGTCTTCTATTTTCATCTTTCTTCACCTTTTCTAGTTGATTAAAATACGCAGTATTATAACCACGTTCCCATTCTTTTTGCTCTAAGGCATTGGATTTTTTTGGTGGTGTAGAGATAATAACTCGTGCACCACGTACATTTCTCGTGTATGGCTTGCCTATGAACGATGCATAACCCCTGTCAAACATGTGTTTAATAATATGTTGAGGCTTTTTATTTCTCATTCTTTTTCTCCTGCTTATCAAAGATTTCTTTCAGTTCATCTAATTCTTCTACGTAAAACCATTCACCCTTTCTACTATAATTATATTTAACAAGTAATTTATGTATTTTTCTTTCAGCTACATGTCGATTATCAGCTTTATAGGACATAAGTAACTCATAGTTTCTAAATGGACTACCTGTTTGATAAGCGTTCAACCTATCCTTAGCGTTGACTGCCTTACCAATCTTGTACCAATTAATCCAAGCAGTATTTGTTATAGCATATATTTCTCCTTCTTGTGTTTGTTCTATCTTTTGATGTGACCACGCATCATCTAATGATTTATATCTACCCGGTTTATGCAAGGGATGAGATGTAGGTATATAAACACCGTTGACAAACATACGTTTTACATTCTTACGTAGATAAGTTGATAGTCTCTCTCGTCTACCTGTTGGTCTTACATACCATAGTTCCCCATCTATTTTGGATACATCGGCTGTGTTTATACTGTCTGTGCTTAAGGTCATTAATTATCCTTTCTCTTGGATTTAGGTTTCAGATGTAAAAATTCTCTAATGTGTAGCTTTCTACCTTTAAAGAATACTATTAAGTTTATTGTAGTATTGATGGAAATGGCGATTAGTAACCACCACTGCCACCATAATAGTTCTGCAGATTCTAACATTAACTAGCCTGTATGTCAACCATCTCACACGCATCTGCTGTGCAAGCTAGTTCTCTACCACCACTAGTTGTATCTTCCTTTTCATAATCTGCTAACTTAGACCAATCAATAGACTCAGGCATTTCATGCGATAGTGCATAATATTTTGCTTCATCTATATCTTGATAGGGTGCTTGAGCATACGTATGGTCACTGAAGGGCAGGAAAGATATACCTGATACTTCATCAAAGTTATCATATACCCATGCTCCCACTCTCATCCACTCATCTTCCTTAACAGACACAGTAACAGAAGGCTTGTGCTCACACCAATGTCTTTGGAACATGAGCCAATACTCTAGCTGTTCAATAGCTGTCATATCCGTTCTTGTGGTAGCACCTGATGGTGACTTCATAGGAAAGCTGAACACAGTTGTACTGTCAGGCTTCATAACGTCAGGCTCACTTGGTATGCCACTTTCTTTCATAAACTGTGTAATAGGGTCTTTGTTATCACCACGTACAGTTCTTATATAGTAATCATTATGTCTAGCATGAATACCTGAAGCACTGTCAACTAATTGACTAACTGTACCACTAGGTTTGACACAAGTTATAGCAGTTGACTGTGGTATGCCTAAATCTTTAGCCATCTTCTTGTTAGTTTCTACTGCTACATCTCTTAGTATAGTTAGTATTTCTTCTGTCCATATATTAGTATCTAGTATACCTGTTAGGGAAACTCCTAATAGCCTTTCTTCTTCTGTATTATCTTTCCATATCTTACGTAGATATTTAAAGTTAGTGAGAGTAGATTGAAATGTACCAAGTATTGTAGCTATACGTACTTTTTCTTTTAGGGATACTAGGTCATCTGTGGCTCTACACACTACCTCTGTAAGATTACAGAACTGATATGGTCTAAGTATAATCTCACTACATGGATTGCAACCAAAGTAGTGGTCAGTTTCTCGTCTACCATTCTCAGATGCTTTTACTTTAGCTGCTTGTCTATTAAAGATACCACGTTCACCTGACTTAGATTCATATAAGGATGTCCATTCTCGCATGAATGTACCCATCTCAGGCTTGCCTTTAAATGCTACAGAGTTATTAGCTAATGCTCTCTGTCCTTCATTCTCCCACCATTGACCTGACTTAGCATGTCTCATTTGGTCATCACCTAAGTTAGACAATGATATAAGAGCAGACCTACGTACACCACCAACAACTACAACTTCACCAATCTTGCACATAATATCATGGCACTCAATAGGAAACAATCGTCTGCCTTTAGCACCCTTGAACTTCTGTATACAGAAATGAAACAACTCAACTAATGGTGCAGGTCCTGATGCTCTACCACCAAATGTCTTAAGCCTTGCACCTGCTGGTCTAACCTGTGACACATCCCATGTAGGCACTTGTCCTACATATAGCATAGCAATAAGTTCTCTCAATGCCTTTGCCCATCCGGGTCTGCTGTCACCAACTGTGATGATAGTAGTGCTGTCTTCAAAGTGTTCATTAACTATAGGTAGATTGTCTACATTCTCACGTTCTACAGAGAAGCCAACACCTGTGCCACACATAAGTATGTACATACACTCGTCAAATGAACGTGGACTATCCACAGGTATATAACTACAGTTATAACCACCTACGTGGCATCTATCTAACGCAGGACCTGCTGTCATCAATGCTCTCATACTAGGCATAACACCTAAGTTCATTATCTGTGATGACATCTTTTCTTTTAAGGATTTGGTAATAGTATAGTTGTGATTCTTAGACAGATGATTAGTCATGTAGTCAAAATATCTGTCCACAGTTTCTCCCCAATTCTCTCTTCGTTGCTCATCCTCTTTCCACCTTGCATAGCGAGACAATGCTATGAAGTTCTGATAATCTGTTGGTAAATAGTTATTTAGCATTTTTTACTCCATTAATACTTTCATGTGTTTAACTTTAACACCTTCTAAATCGTGAAACAGTTCGTTCATATAATCTTCAAAGTCTTCAGTAACATCCCCATCTGAAGGTATGGGATAATCTTCAGGGTCTACTTCTAGTGTTAGCATGATTTTAACTTTTATCATTGTATACCTCTATAAGTTTATTGAGATACCATTGTGCTTTTTCTAAATCCTCAAGACCATTCTTGTATTCGTATCTCCATATATATTTAAGTATATTACCTTGTAAATAATACTTAAATCCTTCATTGGTTGCTGCACCAATAGCATCAATAGTTTCTATCCCTGCTTTGTTATAGTGAACAGGGTGATTAACCATATCTTGCATTTCAATATTATCAGATTGTGCGTCTGCCTGTTTCTGTCTCATCTTCATGTACTCCATATGTCTTAACATTATGCATTACCATCAGTGTCTGCGTCAAAAGACAATACCACAACATTGTCATGTTTGTCAACTACTTTTCCCTTTTTCTTTTCAGGTGTAAATTCTACATCATCAAAGGCATCAGCTTTATCTTCTAACTTCCTTCTTACGTACTCATCCTCTTCCATGACAGGAACTGAAGAACAAACTACCTTACAAAAACCAAGTACTCCATAGTAGTCTTCATCAGTAAGAGGATTGTCTACAGATGTAATAATAGACATGTCTACTTCCCCTGTCCAATCTTTTTTACTATCTAGTTTAGGTCGTATACTTATTATGAAGTCTTCATTTTTTATTTGCTTTATTACATTCTTCACGTTGTTCTCCTTACTTTTTTACCCTTAAATTTTATAAATAAAGGATGTTTGTTTTTACCCTTTTCTTTTAGCCAATCTTCAGGTATTATCCTGTCATAGTAACGGAATCCGTGTTTAATACACCACTCTGCGTATGTAGATTTCGCACCTTTGCTTAACTTACTTCGACTGTTTGTAAATACAAATCTAATATCTAGCTTAGGGTGTTGCTTCTTAATGCACAAGTGTTTTCTTCTGTCTGTTGTTAGGAATCTTCCTTTCGTTTCTATTATTATACCATTCTTTAATATGAAGTCAGGGGTGTAGGTGCGATAGGCTAAGTCTTCCCACTCTATCCTGATACTTTCATAATCATAATTATACTTTATTGTATCAAGAGCCATAGAAATCTTATGCTCTAAACCACTCCTATACCCATACTTTATTGCTTCTCGTCTTACTTTATGAGGAGACACTTAGGCACTCTTAAGACTTACGTACTGAACCATCTTAGGGTCTTTAGCTTGAGACATTTGTGCAGGTAACTCTGTAAGAGTTTTCCAACATGCTTGTCTATAAGAACAGAAGTTACAGTTTCTATTGAGAACCATATTACCTGTTTCTTTACCTCTAAATGTTTCAGGTTCAGGTTCAAAACATCTTACTAACTCCTTTGATTCAGTTGCTTTGATATTCTTCTTTATCTTATCGAGTTCTTTATCCATGTCTATATTAGCAGGAACATATTTAAATTGACCATTAGCTTTGTTAACAACCCACCAACCACCTGCTTTGTAGCCTGATGCTTTTGCATAACCTGCAAGTTGTCCTACATAACCAAAGCTATCACCTGTCGATAAAGATTCATATGAATCAAACTTATATTTATAAGACCAATCAGATGCAGACTTAATATCATCAACTGCACCATCAACAACTAAATCGTATGAACCTGATATAGTGTTTTTATTATCAATGTCAAGGGTTACAGTGTCACTATCTTTATATTCTACTTTAGCTTCTGTTAATAATGCCTTAAACACAGACTCAACTATATCACCAATCATCATGTTCATAACAAACGTAGTGGGTCTAGGAAGTGCAGTCTCAGGTTTGTTTTTCTCAAACCAAAGCTGACAAGATGGTCTGCCTATATTAGACATACGCAACCTAAACCCATCTCGTTTATTACCACCTGCAAACTGACGTTTAAGTGCTTCTTTTATTTCTTCGCCTACACGATTAATAGTCTCATCACTCATTGATGTCAAACCCTTAGAAGCATTTTCTAAGTATTGACTAATCGCCAATTCACCACGATGTTGCATTAGGCTACCTCTTCTTCTATATCAATGAAGTCACCAACGACAGAAGTGTCTTCTTCCTCGTGATGGTTCGCCTTAGAATCCCATTCACTGATAATATAGCTATTGTAGTTTTCCACCCAAGCTAGGAAGTTAGCAAATGTTTCTTGGTCTGTATTAGTTAAGTCAATAGTCTTAGACATATCTAAACTAGCAGTAGGTAAGTAAAAACAATTACCATTAGGTAGTTTTCTTTCCTCTGTACCAAGTGTCACATTATGCTGAACAGGTAGTCTCTTCATTTGAGATAACTTCGTAAATGGCATAGCCATAATCTTGAAGGCATCTCGGTTGTCAATCTCCCATATAAATGGTTGACTGCCTACTTCAATAGGTTCTCCCTTTTCATTGGTTGGTTTAACTAGATCAACCATACCAAAGATAACACGGACACGTTTTATCTGCTTGATAAGTTCCTGTGTCTTCTCAGGAAGAGATTTGAAGTCTTGTATATATCCTGATGGTTTACCACAGTTGAAGCCACCCTGATTATCTTTCAAATCTATATTAAGATTATCTGCCATAAGAGTTTTATGATATGTACCCATAGGCTCACCTGCTTTCGCAGACATATTCTTTACAAATCTTTTGTACATAAATCTCTGTATGAAAGGTCGTATGGTAGCTGAAGTTGCATACACAGCCTTATCGTCAGGTATGTCCAACTTATATGTGCCACCTTGCACAACTTCTACATTCATAGACTTGCCTTTTACTTCTGCTTCACCCATAAGGGGTGAATGATTTATCTTTAATCTAGGTAGAGTATTTGACTTCTTATCACTAGAAGTGTTCTCTCCTGCTATGCCCATAGCCTTCGCCATTGCGGCATAATTACTTGTATCTATAGTTACTAAATCACTCATTTAAGTTTTCTCCTTTATTGAAAGTTTTATTGTTATATCATATTATGTCTTTAGTGTCAAGCCAATTATTACCTATTTTTGCTTCTAGTAATAAAGGTACATTAAAATCAATGTTAAACTTATGATTAATAATGCTTAGTAGGTCTTGATTAGCTGAATGTAACAGGAATAATACCTGCTTCTCCTCTTCAGGATGTATGTCAATTACTATTGAATCATGCACACTGTTAACAACGCAAGATTTTAAAGGCGAGAGTAACTTATCTATGTGCATAAGTATAAGAGGAACAATGTCAGCAGTAGCAAAACTCTGCACAGGATAGTTTTTAACCTGTGTGAAGTGAGTTATCTTACCACTTGCATACCTCTTAGCATCAGGAAATGCAAACTCTCTACCTGAAGGTATCTTTATCTTACCTGTAGTCATAACTTCCTTAGCCAACTTGGTGTGCCAAAGTGTGATTCCTTTGTACTTGTCTGTGAAGTGTTTATAATATGTAGCCTGAGAAGGTGTCCTTCCAAATCCTGTTGCTCCGTAGAGTGGTGCAAAGGTGTGTGCTTTGGCTTCTTGCCTAGAAGTCTTTTCCCCAGCATCGCTAATAACACGAGCAGTATAACTGTGAACATCAAATCCATCTTCAATCTCCTTCATTGCAATTTGGTCTTGTGATAAAAATGCAGCAGCTCGAAACTCTAACTGTGCAAAGTCAGCTTCAAGTATCTTGCCACCCTTCCAACGTGATACAAATACCTTCTTGACAGGAAACGTACCACCTCTAGGCATGTTCTGCATGTTAGGGTCAGCACCACTAAATCTACCTGTCGCTGTCCTATGCTGTAGTAGTCGTACATGCAACTTGCCATCAGGCTTTATATGTGTCTGTATACCTTCGACAAAAGAAGATAGGTATGTATCTAATGCTGACAGTCTCTGTAAGTCAGACAAAAAGTTCATGGCATTAGTCATATTCTTATGTTTAGCCATTGTATACAGTGTACCTAGATTAGTCTTGTTGACACTGAAACCATTAGCACTGACCCACTTAGCATTAGGTGCATTAAACTTTAGTCCACCTACCACATGTTTGTCAGGTAAAAATAAGTAGCCACTGCTATCACAAGTACTGCACTTGGTAGGTCTAGCAAAAGGAGTTCCATCTTTCCTCACCTTTCTAATATGTCCTGAACCTGAGCAGATATTACACTGCTCTGCTTTTGTCTTATATACAATAGTAGACTTAGTAGCTACCATTTGTTTGTAGTCAGTAGTATCCATATAGGGTGTGAAGTTATTTGCCCATAGGGATTTATCTAATGGTTTTCTACTGTATATAACCCATGACATCTGTTCAGGACTGTTTAAGTTTATAGGTGTATCACCCATTAGTTCTTTTACTTGCTTGTTTAGTCTGCTCTCTATATCTTGTTTCTCTTGTTCAAACTCTACACGTACTGCGTCTAGAGCATCTATGTCAACAGTAAATCCACGTTGATATATCTTAGCAAGAGTTGTCGCTACTTGATTAGTAAATATCACAGTCTCCATAAGATTAGCATTCTCTACTGTGTTTAGTCTTCTGTATATAGAATCACTTAATTGCTGTGTAGCTTTCAAGTCAGCAGATAAATAGTCTGACAATTCCTGTCGAGGAATCTCATCAACAGATACATTATTCTTAAAGTATTCCTTCATAGTATCTTGTTTCTTTGTATCTAGGTCATGCCTAATTGCACATGCTTCTAGTGACAATGGTTCTTTCTGCCCACGTTGTAGTATATACTCACCCAACATGGTGTCAAAGACTGTGCCATCATACTTGAATCCACATTCCCACAGCCACAATAAATCGTGTACAATATTGTGTCCTATAAGAACAGTTGCTTGGTCTAACAACTCTTGTATATTAGAACGTACTCTTGTAATGCTGTATAAGTTATCATCTAAATCATCCATGTGAAATAAATGCTCTTCACCTTTGTCTGTTAAACATCCAACCATAACGAGTTTGTTATTCTCCTCGAATGGGTCTAAATGTAACTTGCCACCCCTATGTGTGACAGTGTTCTCTACGTCTAACGTCAGCTTCATGCTGTATACCTCGCTGTCTTATAATCAAGTTCGCAATGAATTGAGCCATGCCAACCTGATAACTTATTCTTAACTACATTAATATGTCTCTGTATATCTTCTTCTTCTTGCCCTTCTACTTGTGGGTTCTTTGCTATCAATAGCATCAAGTCAGCTTCAGCAGCTTTACCTGTACGTGAGCCTTCCATCATAGACTGATTTAGTATAATCTTACCTTCAGCTTCAGCAGATAACTGCGACATGTAAAGAACTGCACAGTTGTATGATTTAGCTATTTGTCTAGCATGTATTGCATTAGCCTTGAGTGCTTCATCCTGTCTAGCGAACCCACCTGTTCTAGCAAACTTATCTCCCATGTCTAGTACAAGTATGTCAGGTTGATATGCCTTACACACACTCTCGA
>UEXN01002068.1_pt1 | contig 14711 bp, 15 predicted proteins | sample 1796711 | NCBI WGS metagenome assembly UEXN01 (sample SAMEA4772470, study PRJEB27181) | metagenome | reverse complement strand
AATTAGATGCAGAAGATGGTTTAACAACAACAATTGTTTCAGAATTTAGCGACAAACTTTCACCGCAAACTTATTTAAATTTTATCAATGCAGCTGAAAGTGAAGTGTCGCAAGGCTTATCAGAGTCCAGAGCGTATATTACGCGTTCTCTAGAATTTATAGAAGCAGAATTTATTAGAACAGACATAGACAAAGAGTTAGCACAACAAGTGTCAAATCAAATAGATCGTTTGCACAACCAACTAGATGACGAAATTAGAAACGCTAGAATAGATGGCAACCCTCTTAGTAAAACCCAAATTGAAAAGAGAGCACGAGAGTTGCTTGCTGGTAACTCACCTCGATATAAAAATGTAATACTTACACAATATGCAGAGCAACTAGAGTTTGCAGCTGGTACAGTTTTTAGGTCTACTCCAATTAGTAATGATTTAAAAAACGCACAAACACCACAAGACGCAGTAACTATTTTAGAAAATTGGTATAACAGTTTGGACAATCCAACAAACCAAAACCAAAAAGATTATACACAGTATAAAAGATCGTTTTCTTCATTAGCAAATAAACTCGCAGAAATCGAACGAATGAGTCAATAACATGTCATTTATTTTTAATACAACATTAGATGAAGAGCTTGATCGATACGCAAATGCTGAAAATGCTATAGCAGCAAATTTAGGATCAAATCTCAATAACACAAAAAAACAATACAATGTTGCTACAAACAAAAATGAATTTTTTAAAAACAATGAGGGCGGTGGTTACGTCAAAGTTTTTGAGCAAGAGTTGACAGCATTAGAAGATGCACAGATGTACAATCAGTCATTACTAAACAAAGGGTTTACGCCAACGCGAGACGATTTTTATGCAGCTGGTTTTGATGATGCAATCATAAACGAAGGTGGCTTTATAAACGTCCAAGAAAAATCTGGCATCACAGAGCCACTTACTGAAGAGGTGCAACAGCAAGCATATGACTTGGGTTTCGATGTAGTAAGCCCAGTTGATAAGCCGATCTTTGAGGGCAGTATAAAAGAGATTACTAAAGGTCTTGCTCGTGGTAGTTTTGCAAACCCAGCAAAATTCCTAAGCAATGTTTTACCAAAGCCAGAAAGCATAGAAGATCAAAAGATAGCTGAAAATTTATTTGAATTAGAAGGTAGTTTTCAATATCAAATTTTTGACCCAAAAACTGGTGAATTTGACCCAGCGATAAAGTTTGCGTCTAGCGATGAAATAAATGCACAGATTGAACAACTTGAAAATGGACAGCAACCGTATGCGATAGATCTTGAAAGTTTACTGGCTATAGATGAGCAATCAGGCGCTGGAGCCAAAGTACTTGGATCACTTTCACAGTTCGTAGGCGCATATGCTGGGCTTGGTAAGTTTTTTAGATTTGGCAAAAGTAACTTTATGAAGGGTTTTACTGGGGGAGCGGCTGCTGATTTCCTAGCATTTGAGGGAAACGAAGGACGCTTATCTGATATGATTTATGAGGTAGGTGAGGCGTTTGGAGTAGAAATACCACAAAACGTTATAGTCGATTTTATGCAAACGGATCCCAATGATCCAGACTATGTAGGAAGATTTAAGACTGCATTAGAAGGTGGCGTACTAGGTGTTCTTGCAGAACCGATATTGTTAGGTCTTGGCAAAACATTCAGAGCTATAAAAGACGGTGATATTACACAAGAGCAAGTATTGCCGTTTGTTAAAGCTGCAAAAGAAAACATGCAAGAAACGTTTGCTAATGTTGTTAAAGACGTTGGTGAACGACTTAACCAGCCTGGTCAAATGCCGCCTTTAGGCAGTAACTTTGGTAATTTTGGTCAAAACAATAAACGTTCGTTTTATGTTGTAGCCAGAGAAGGTGGCGCAGAAAACGAAAATGCAAAGGAACAAGTATTAATAATATCGCAAGGCAACAAACCAAAAATAGAAAATTTAGCGACGTATTTTGAGCAGAACCATCAAAATATATACGGTAGACAATTAGATCCTAATAACGATGCAGATTTTGATTTAGTACTAGATGCAGCTGCTGACGAAATTATGTTTCAATTAGATCAGGCTGTTAGTGGCAAAGGCTGGTACGATGCTGACGTAAAGAAAACGTTTGAAATACTATCAAAAACGCCAGGCTTAGAAGTTTTAGAAAATAACGAGACTATGCGTGTGCTATGGTCTGCAATGGCTGCGCCAACGTCTATTGGAAATAAAGTTACTAATAATACAAAAGCAGTTACAGCGGCATTCTTACAATTTTTGAAAACAGGCAAAGTTCCAACAGAACCACCACCAGCTGGTGCTGTAACCGAAGGTATTCCAGCTGCTGGATGGGGTCGAAAGCAAAAAGCTGTAGCATCAGGTATGCGTGTTATTGCACATCTTGTAGAAACAAAAGGTCTTGAAGGTTTTGCAGATTGGTGGCTGTCACCTCATACTTTACGAGAACTTACTGAAGTACGCAAAGCTGCTGGGTTAAGCGGTGCGCCAGCTGCATTGGGCGGTGGTAAAGATAGTATATATCTTGGTGCTATGGTGCTTGGTGACAAAACTGGGCGTTACTCACTAAACATTAACGGTTATCAAGGCACGACTAAAGATGTGTGGTTTACGCGGTCATTCAATAGACATTTTGGAAACATGCGAAACCCAGACGGTACATTAGCAGCCCAGCCACGCAATCTTCCAGAGCGTAAACGTATGGAAGAATTTACAGCACGTTTAGTTGACAAACTAACTAGTGAAGGTTTATCTGAGCAAGATGCACAAGCAGTCTTGTGGTTTCACGAACAAAACCTATATACTGACTTAGGTGTGTTATCTCGTCCAGGTTCTTTTTCAGAAACAGCGGAGAAAATAGGAAATGTCTTACGATCAGGAGTTCGCACAGGCGATGAAACTCAAACTACAGCGCAATCGACAGATGCGGAGCTCACAAACTTCCGAAGCATCAGCGCCCCAAAACGTACCGTTCGATCGCAACGAAGAAGTGGAGAAACTACTGGCGAAGCATCCAGCCCTTACACGCGAGGAAGCGGAGAAGGGGCTGAAGGAGATGGGCTTTTAGTCCTTAATCCTGACGAACAAACACAACGTATATACAGTGAAGTAGGCATTTCATTACCTAAAATAAATGAAACGCCAGCTGCTGAGACAGCTACTCAATACAACACAGATATGACAAACGCTATGTCAGGTCATACGTTTGGAGCACAAGTAGAAATAAAATCACCAGAAGAGCTTGCAGATGCAAGACTGTTTAGAACGGAAAACGGAAGTGGCTTTGCAATAAAACCTGATGGCGATATTGTTGCTGTGTTTCAATCAGGCAACGAAACAGGTCGCATTGGATATTCTATGATGCAAGCTGCTATTGCAGCTGGTGGCAAAAAGCTCGATGCGTTTGATACATTTCTGTCTGGAATATACGAAACTGCTGGATTTAAACCAGTGGCTAGATTGCCCTGGAATGATGAGTTTGCGCCAGACAATTGGGATAAAAATACTTTTAAAGGTTTTAACAATGGTGAACCAGATGTTGTATTTTATGTTTATGATCCTAGTTATTTTGGCGGTGCTACTGATGTACCCAAATTTACAGATTATGACGATGCAGTTGCTGCGCAAAACGCGGAACTTTCTCGTTTGAACAACACAAACAATTAATAAAATTTTTAACTACTTATAGGTCGCTTTGGCGGCCTTTTTTGCGTGAGGCATCATGGCAGTAAATCCACTAGACTTAGCTGAAGAGCAAACACAACGAGCTCAAATCAATGCAGCTGGTGCGCCTACAGAAATGGCAATTGATCCAGCACAAAATCAATTGGCTCTAGGCGGTAAAGGCGCTAAAGAAACATTATCATTTTTGCTTGATATGCTAGGTTCTGCTTCTAAAACACAAGTGGATCAAAATGCTGCAATACCGCCAGCATTTACGAAGCTGTCAAATACGCAACCGCAACGGATCCCGACAGAGCAAGAAGAAGTTATAGCGCCACCTGATTATGAACCAAAGGCAGCTAAAGTTGCTTTGGCTCCGCAAATATTATCTGAGCAAGGCGTTAAGACTTTTGCAGATCGAGGGTTTTCGTCTGGCAATACACGACAAACAAAAATAGATGAGGGTGCAGCTGCTGTTGATGAGTTAATAGATGATGTTGATCCTGTTGAAACAGAATTTAATCAGCTCATGGATGATGCCAATCAGTCTATACTCAATGCATATACTGGTAGAAAAACTAAACTTGATAAGATTGATGACACAGTTAAAAAAGAAGCTGATGAACGAGCTGATGCGCCAGCGCCAAGTGGTGTTGATGGCATTAACTTTGATTTGTTGCAAACACAGGAAGATGTAGCAAAGCTTCTAAAGCAAAAAGCGCAATCGATGCCACAGCTAATTAATAAAGCTACTCGTGGTAATGTGCCAATTTCTGTAAGTAAAAAGAAAGCAGCTGAAGCATTTGCTGATACCTTCAATACAACCAAGAGAATTCTTAACAAACGTTTAGATGAAGGTCTTCTAACACCAGAAGATTTATTTGCAGCTTATGAAATTCTTGGCGAAACAACAAAACAAATGCTCAAGCTGGAAGACAAAATTTTAAATAAGACGGCTACCAAAGACGATAAATTTAAATACTTGCGTCTAAACAAAATTGTGCCAGCAATCTTTTTGCAAGTCAGTGGAAATAGATCAGAATACGGACGCGGTTTAAATCTACAAAGATTTATGGGTGGCGATACTGGCCTTATGGAAATTGCACAAAAGCAAACTGACATGATGGCAGAAGATCTTGGCGAGCTGACTATTGAGGAAATAGCAAGAAAATCAAGAGATATTAGGCGTAACGAAAAAGGTTTTTCTGGCTTTGTGCGTTTTCATGCAAAAGCTGCTATGGCCAAAACAGCTGACGCATTAGGTGAAGCGTATTTATCTGGGATGTTATCTGGCACTGGCACATTTACACGCAACGCATTAGGCAACACCCTATGGATGGCTTGGCAGTTACCAGAAGAGCTAATTGCTGGTTTGTTTAAAATTCCAGTTACAAAATATCGTGATGCGTTGGGCTTGCCAAACGAAGACAAAGTTTTTGCTACTGATGCGATGTTCAGATTTAAAGGCTACATTGACTCATTTGGTGATGCACTGCGCGTTGCAAAAGTCAGTTTTATGCGAGAGCGCCCAGCTTTAGGAGCAAAACAAGATATAGAAAATTATGGTGGTGCATTACGCAGCAATAGCAAAACTGTTTTTGGCACAGCAATAAATACGGTTGGTCAGGCCAGTAGATTATTTCTACGCACATTAACAACAGCTGACGAGCTTTTTAAAACAATCAGCCAACGTGGCGAACTTTATGTCCAGGCAAATCATGCATATCGCAATGCGTTAGGAAGAGGTGAGAATAATAGAACAGCGCTCGATGAAGCTGGTATGGTTTTATTAAGCCCAGAAAATTACAAAGATGAGCTTACTGCTGTTGCAAAATACAATACACTACAAGACGATATTGCTTTTCTAAGCAAACCAGCTGGATTAATCCAGAGAATGCGACTTGGTTTTATACCAGTTGGTAGACTAATACTGCCATTTGCACAAACGCCAGCAAATGCAATTGTTAAAGGTGTTGCTGCTGCGTTTCCATTTCATAAAGTATTTAAAGCATTAGGCACCGGCACAGCAGCAGAACAACAAAAAGCATTAGCTAAATTTTCTATGGCATCAATGACAGGTGCATATGTTGTTAATGAATTTGTTAACGGACGCATGACTGGTGCTATGCCATCTGATAAAAACGAACGTGCAGCGTTAATGGTTCGGAAACCTGGGTGGCAACCAAATAGCTATGTTATGATTAAAGATAAAAATAACTGGCCTCGCGATCCCGAAACAAATGAATTGTTACCATTGTATAATGAGATGGGAAAACCTAATGGCGAGCTTCATTATTTATCGTTAAATGGCTTAGAGCCTGTTGGCAGTATTATTCAATTATACACTGCAACAGCGGAAGCAGCTGTAAAAACAGGCATTGCAAATGACCTTGATAACCCAGAGTTGATGCTTGATTTTACGTTGTCCACTCTTGGTGCAACATTTAAATATTATAAAGAAATGCCGATGCTTGAAAGTTTAGCTGACGTTGCTCAATTAGCAAGTTTTGAAGATGTGCAAGATCTAAAAGAACGTCTTGCTTTACTAGCAAGAGTGCCAGCTGAAGGAGCAAGTTATTTTGGTGTGCCAAATCCTGTTGCTGGACTGCAAAGACAAGTTATGCGCGGAGTAGATCCAACACGTTTGTATCCAAGAGGCGATTACGAATATTACACAATGGATGACATTGAAGCCGAAGACAAAAACGGTGAGCCTGTTTATTACAAGATTGATGAAAATGGCGATAAAGTTTTTGATAGAAAAGCGTATTTTAAAGTAGGCCAACCAAAAACAGAATTAACAGATCAACTTTATCTAGCCTATAAAGACATACTTGCTATGGCAGTAAAAGGCAGTGTTTTTCCTGGTAGGCAGCAATTAGCAGATGAGTTGAATACAGAGGGCTATGACTCATTAGGCTACGAAAAAGGTAGCCAAGACGTAAGCTTTTCAATCAATCATGGGCTGGCGCTGTGGAACAGTATGACTGGTATTAGAATACGAGAAGGCAGAGAGCCAACTAAACTAGAGCAAGCCCTTGCAGATTTTCACCAAAGAACTGGCGTTTGGCCTTTAAGAGAGCCGTATACATATGGCGGTTTGCGTCTTTCAAAAGGCGCTCGATTTGATCTTCTAAACCAGGCAAAGAACGTAGCCACGTTAACACAATATGACAACATGACATTTAGAGAAGCGTTAGAATATGAAATGACGTTTCCATTTAGTGAATATCGGCAAGGCTTAGATAACCGCACACTTAACGAAGATGCAGCTCTATTGATTATAAAAACAATAGAAGACGCTTATTTAGACGAAGGTTTTCAACTTTTGTTGCGAATGCCAGAACATCAAAACTTAGCACAAGCTTTTAGGAATAAAGAACAAGCAGAAGACAAAATTGAAACATTAGGGATTATTGACCAATGACAGTATCTAGCTCAACCAACAAAGTCAGTTATTCTGGTAATGGCTCACTTACAACGTTTGCATACACGTTTAAAATTTTTGATCAGTCAGATGTTGTTGTCATTCTCAGGGCATCGGATGGAACTGAAACTGTACAGACTATAACAACTCATTACACAGTCACTGGGGTAGCAGCTGCATCTGGCGGGAATATAGTGTTTGGATCAGCTCCAGCTTCTGGTGTTACTGTTGTTATCTTGCGCTCTCAGCCTCTTACCCAGGGTCTTGACCTGGTTGCAAATGATCCGTTTCCAGCGGAAAGCCTGGAAGACGCTTTAGACAAGCTTGTGTTCATGTCACAGAAACACGAGGAAGAACTTAGCCGCGCTATTAAGGGCTCACGAACAAACGTCATATCTAACTCTGAGTTTACCGTATCTGCTACAGATCGAGCTAACAAAGTGTTTAGTTTTGATGCCAGTGGTAATCTTGATATTGCTCAAGAGCTTGGCACATTTAAAGGAAACTGGGCAACTGGTACTGCATACAATTCACGCGACATTGTCAAAGATACCAGCACAAATAATATTTTTATTGTAAACACAGCGCATACATCTAGCGGTTCTCAGCCACTAACAACCAACACCGATAGCGCGAAGTATGATTTAATTGTAGATGCTGCAACTGCAACAACAGCAGCTACAGCGAGTGCTGCAAGCGCTGCGACGGCAACCACAAAAGCCAGTGAGGCGGCTACAAGTGCTACTGCCAGTGAAACAGCAAAGACAGCAAGTGAAACTGCTAAGACCGCTAGTGAAACAGCGCAAACAGCTGCTGAAGCAGCGCTTGATAGTTTTGATGATCGTTACCTAGGCGCAAAGTCAACGTCAGGTGGTAACCCTACTCAGGACAACGACGGAAACAACCTCATTGATGGAGCCCTCTTTTTCGATACCACCAATAATGTGCTTATGGTGTACAACCTAGGTACAACTACTTGGCTGCGAACAACGCCAACTAGCTCAGATCAAACAGCAATAAACACAGTTAATTCAAACGCAAGCAATATTAATACTGTAGCTGGTATATCTAGCAACGTAACTACGGTTGCTGGCATTTCTTCAAACGTAACTACGGTTGCTGGAATAAGTAGTGATGTTACAGCTGTTGTAGCAGATGCTACTGACATTGGAACAGTTGCAACTAATATTTCAAACGTAAACTCTGTTGGCGGCAACATTTCTAACGTCAATTCCGTAGCAAGCAACGCTACAAATATTAATGCGGTAGCCGCTGATGCAACGGACATTGGGACAGTTGCAAGCGACATAAGTGGATCTAATACAATTGGTGCGGTTGCAGCCATTGCTAGTAACGTTTCAACTGTAGCTGGTATATCAAGTAATGTGACTACAGTTGCTGGTATATCAAGTAATGTTACTACTGTTGCAAACGACACTACAAATATTGCAACTATAGTTTCTAATTTAAATGGAACCGATACCATTGGAACAGTTGCTGGCGCTATAACAAACGTCAATAACGTTGGTGGCTCAATTACCAACGTTAACACTGTCGCATCGAATTTAAGTGCAGTAAATAATTTTGCAAACACGTATAGAATTGGCGCAACTGATCCGACAAGTTCATTAGACACAGGCGATTTGTTTTACAACACAACTGCAAATCAAATGAAAGTGTACAATGGATCGGCTTGGGAAGCTGGCGTCCTTGCTGGTGCTGGTGCAGTTTTAAGAGCAAATAATTTATCTGACTTAGCTGACAGGCAAACTGCACAAAGTAATCTTGGTTGGTATCACAGTAAAACTGTTTCTTCTGACCAAACATTAGCTGCAAATGCAGAAGTAATTACTGGTACTGATCTAGTAGTAAATAATGGGGTAACCCTCACAATCCCAAACACAAGCCGTCTTGAAGTACGTTTTTACGCAAGCGGTGAAGTATTGTAAAAAAGGAAAATAAAAATGTCTGTAAAATTAAATAGTGCAAACGGTTCGATTACAATCTCGCCAGAGGATGGATCGGGCAATGCAGCTGTAACATTTCCAAGGGCTGGATTTGCTTCTTTGGCAAGTCCAACTTTTACTGGAACACCAGCTGCCCCAACAGCAAGTGCTGCAACTAATACAACACAAGTAGCCACAACTGCTTTCGTGGTCGGTGAGGTTGCAAATTTAGTAGATAGTTCTCCATCTGCTCTAAATACACTTAACGAGCTTGCTGCTGCATTAGGTGATGATGCTAACTTTAGCACTACGGTTACAAACAGCATTGCTACTAAGCTGCCATTGGCTGGTGGTACAATGACTGGTAATATCTCCCACGCCAGTAATCTTGCTTTAGATGTTGGTGGAGAACTTCATTTAGATGCTGATAGTGGTATTATCCGTATTCAAGATAATGGTGGCGATATTGGCATGTTGCGACATGAAAGCAACGATTTCACAGTTCGTTCTATGGTTGGTGATGGAAATTTAGTATTTAAAGGTAATGACGATGGTTCTGTAATAACTGCACTTACCCTAGATATGTCAGAAGCTGGTGCAGCTACGTTTAATTCAACTGTTACTGCAACTGGCGCTACAGTCAATGGTACGCTTGATATTGAAGAAGTATATGAAAAAGTAACAGTTCAAACTTCTACAACAGGTACAATTACATTTGATACAACTGTACAAGCTGTTGAGCTTTATACTGCAAATCAGACTGCAAACAGAACTATAAACTTTAGTAATGTAAATGCTAATTTAGCTATAGGTCAGTCACTTACAGTTGCTATTGCAATGACGCAAGGCTCTACAGCTTACTACTTAAACGCATATCAAATCGATGGAAGTTCAGTTACACCCAAGTGGTCAGGCGGTTCTGCTCCCACTGCTGGTAATGCAAGTAGTATAGACAGCTATTCGTTTACAATTATCAAAACAGCCAATGCAACATTCACTGTTTTAGCTTCACTTACACAATTTGCCTAAGAGGTTATTATGAGTTTATTTATTCCAAAACCTAAACCATTATATGCACCGATGCTTGCCACTTTTGGTGGTGGGTCTGTTACTGGTTTTAGGGCTGGTGGCGCTCTTGATGCTCAAGGGATTGCAGATGCCCTTGTTAGTGGTGATACGTCAGTCTTAACTGACGATAATATGGCAATAATGACTATAGATGAAGCTGCTATGGAAACTGTTTTAGCTTCTGCTACAGCGAGTACTAATTTCTACGATCATATGTTAGTTCAAGTATATCGCTCTACTAATAATTCCTTTAACGGTGGCACAAGCACAACTGTTCAAAGCCTTTCATATTACAATTCGCTAAGTCCCGGCTTAACTGTCACCAAGGGTTACAAAGCCCACAGACAAGGTACTGGTGCGCCAGATGCAGCGGTTTATGTCTTTAAAAACTTTCATACCCAAGGAGACAAATTTTCATATTACCATGAGGGTTTTAATGGTTACGACCAAAGTAATACTCCTCACTTTGCAGGATTTATAAATTCTGGCTTAACTAACCAGTTTCAGAATAGGGGGGCTATCTACAGTTACAATCAAAATCCAGGGAATTTAGCATATTCACAAAACCAAACTTCAGGCGTAAAGTGGCAAGGATATTCTCATTTACCAACAGGTTTTTCAAGTAGCACAAACCAAAGTGTAAACCAAGGATATATTTTTGCACTAACAGCCCCTAACCCAGCCAGTTACCAATACTTTTTTGTTGGAGTTGCCTCTGACGATGGGAGCACGTCTGGGCGAACCCATAAATCTCATGTTGCTCCGCTATATGCAGCGAAAAATGGATTTACCTAATAGTTAAGGAAAATACTCATGTCTAAAGCAAGGCTTTTAGCTGACTTAATGAGAAACAGCAAAAGGAGTAAACATGGATAAAAGAACACGCACACTTAACCAAGCTCATGCTCGTATTGATGGCATGGAAAAAGATGTAGTCGAAATAAAGACTACAATTCAGCTTACAATTAAAGAGCTCTACGCCAGGGTTTTTAGATTAGAGATGATACTCATTTGTATTACTGGAGCAAGCTTACTGCTGTTACTCCGCATGAACTTCCTAGGCTAGTTCACCAAGGCACACTCACATGGATCCTGTTAGTATTACAATGCTCGCTGCTGGCGCGTACAAAACTTTGCGTGCTGGTCTAGATACAGCCAAGGATTTGTCTGACATGGGTCAGTCACTAGCAACCTGGGGTAAAGCTTGTGCTGACTTTAATCACTTAGAAGAGCGTCAAAAAAATCCACCCTTCTGGCAAAAGACTTTTAAAGGTTCGGATGAAGAACAAGCTATCCTTTTATGGTCAAAAAAAGAAGAACTAGCCAGGTATCGATCTGAGCTTAAGGATTATATTTCGTGGCACTACGGGCCGAAAAAATGGGATGAGGTTTTAGCTATTGAGGCTCAAATGCGTAAGCAACGAAAAGATGAGATATATCGCAAGCAAGCTCAAATAGATGCTGTCATTAATTTTGCAATCGGAGCTGTAATTTTTCTTATCAGTGGCGGCTTGCTGTTTTTGTTTTTTTACTTCTTGGGCAAGCAACAGGGGCGCTGGTAATGTGGGTATTACTTTGGGTGCAATTAGCAACAAGTGAATTTGAACACTACCACATTGGAAGTTACACAAAACAAGTCGTTTGCGAAGAAGCAAAAGAGGCCGCCAAAGTGCTGGTAACTAGCGATAAATCTAAAGTTGTATGTATTAAAATTGAGCTTTGATTTTACGCGAATGGAAAGGTCGTTTCATTCTTTATGATGAGAATGGCAAAGTGATCGTTATCACTCGTGAGCGTTCTATAGCATTGCATACTGCGAGGAGAATAAATGAACGAATTTCAAAAAGCTGACAAGAATGGCAATGGGGTCATCGAGCCAAGTGAATGGAACAGGCTGGCACTTGAAGATCGTAGATTAGAGATGATTGATAGAGATCTGAAAAGAAACGCAGAAAGACGGTTCACTGGTTTCGCTTTAATGGGAATGTTAATCTATCCGTTTATAATTTTATTAGCATCTGTTCTAGGTTTTGACAAAGCAGCAAGTCTTATCACAGATATTGCAAGTGTATACGTGATAGCTGCATCAGGTGTTGTTGCCGCGTTTATGGGCTTCAATGCCTATTCAGCAAAATCTGAGAATAAAAAATCAACAATGCAAATGGAGACTGAACAATGATGACATTGTTAGGAAGTCTGCTGGGCTTTGGCACATCGTTTTTGCCAGAGGTACTTAACTATTTCAAAGCCAGCCAGGATCACAAACACAACTTAGAGCGTATGCAAGTTGAGATGGATCTGATGACTAAGCGCAATGAACTAAAATTAAACATCATCGACAAGCAAGCAGAAATAAAAGAAACCGAAGGATTGTACAAACATGATGCCATCGATGCTGGGGGTTTTGTCAACGCACTACGAGGCAGTGTACGTCCTGTTATTACTTATGCTTTTTTTGGTTTATTCGTTGCCGTTCAAATAGTGGTGATGCTCAAAGTAATGGCTGAAGGTGGAAACTGGCAAGATGCAATACCGCTCATGTGGACAGCGGAGACGCAAGGGTTGTTCGCGGCTATCATGTCTTTTTGGTTCGGCAATCGTGCAGTTTCAAAATACTACGGTGTTAAGAAATGAGCGATCTTAAACTGCCTCTAGCGCTTGTGATAGCTATGGTCGCTCAGATCGTTGCTGGTGTGTGGTGGGTAAGCAAACAGGCACATCGAATAGAGCACTTGGAAAAGCAAGTAGCAGACAACACTGAGTGGGTTGATCAGCTCTATGCAGATACTGACAAGCTCATTTCATTTGCAACATTTACAGAAAACAGATGGGCAGCTGCCTATGAAGAGTTCGGGTACACCAGGCAATGGGGAATGAAACCGTTGGAGAAGAACGATGAGTGATGCACTAAAGGCGCTTCAATTAAAGATAGGGGCTCATGCAGATGGGGCGTTTGGGCCGATGACTGCGAAAGCTATTACTAATCATTACGTGCTTAATGCAGAACGTGGAGCTCACTTTCTAGGCCAGCTTGTACATGAAAGCGGTACGTTTAAATACACAGAAGAAAACCTAAACTATTCTACAGCATCTATTCTTAAAGTTTTTGGTAAATACTTTGACAGCGAGAGTGATGCAGAGACATGCGCTAGAAACCCACAGGCGCTCGCTGACCGCGTGTACGGGGGTCGTATGGGTAACGAGGGGCAAGGTTACTTATGGCGCGGTAGGGGCTTCCTACAGTGCACTGGCAAGAACAATTACACACAGTTTGCAGCCGACATGAACTTACCAGATGTGATGACAAACCCTGACCTGGTAGCGACGGATTATTCTATGGAAAGTGCGATCTGGTTTTTTGACAGAAACAAGCTGTGGGATATTTGCGATGAGGGCGTGAACGATGACACAATCAAACGTCTGACCAAGCGCATAAACGGTGGATACAACGGTCTGAAGCATCGAGCTAAAGAAACTAAGAAAATCTATGAGTGGTTACAATAAAGGAGCTGACGATGAAAAAGAAACCAAAGCCTAAGAAAACAATAATGTCCGGATACGGAAAGGGTAAGTAATGCCAGGAATGAAAATGACAAAGAAGCTTTCTCCGAAGCAAATGAAGATAGCCAGCGCAGCCAATCCTAAAGACCAGATAACTGGTGCTGACTTTGCAGAACTAAAGAAGCAGCAGCCTAAAAAGAAAAACATAATGTCTAGCTACGGAAGGAGTGCATAATGCCACATGGTAAAAAGCATGGCCTTTACGAAAACATTAGGTTGAAGAAAGCCAGAATAGCTAAAGGTTCTGGTGAGAAGATGAGGAAGCCTGGATCAGCTGGAGCTCCAACTGCGAAGAACTTTAAAGAAGCAGAAAAGACTGCGAAAAAGAAATGAGCGCACCACCAGAACGCACTGGCAACTCAGGTAGACGAGCTTCATTCTTACAGCGGATGGGCAAGATGCCTGGGCCCACAAAGAAGAAAGATGGCACAGATACTCCGCTTTTAAAATCACTGAAAGCCTGGGGAGCTAGCTCAAAATCTGAGGCTGTTCGTAAGGGCAAGCGGATCTCAATGATGAACGCGAAAAAGAAATGATTAAGTTTTGGACCGTTCTTTGGCTTACGTATTCTATTCAAGATAGCTCGTATAAGCACATAATGATGTTCGAGAGTTACGATGATTGTATTGCTGTTACACAGACTGATTTTCGGGATGTAATGCAAGAGCGCTATGGTCTAATTATGATGCGTTGTGAACAGTCGCATATAGTAGCCTCGATGCCTAAACCAAAGCCAAGACCAGAGCCTGATTTTGATTCGTAATTAGGCGCCCAAGGCGCCTTTTGGGCGCCTGACATGGAGTGCTTGTCGGTGCTTGTGAGTGCTCAAAGTACATACAAATAGGCACTATATGTACTATATATACCACTTTTTTCGGGTTCGAGTCCCGTCAACCGCGCCACTTCTTTTCTATATAAATCAATAACTTAACCCTTCTCAGGGGTGTCTGGGCGCCTAGCTGGGCGCCTAAACGTAAGGGGGGGGTCTCGGGTTTTACTTGTAATTTGTTTAATAAAATCATATATTCTTGACATAT
>UEXN01002067.1_pt1 | contig 14717 bp, 20 predicted proteins | sample 1796711 | NCBI WGS metagenome assembly UEXN01 (sample SAMEA4772470, study PRJEB27181) | metagenome | reverse complement strand
TTGGCTTCTGTTTTTGATCCAAACCCAATCAGGTTGAAAGCCTACCCCAGTAATATCGTGATTTGTTGAGCCGTTACCTGTATACAGCACCGTATTGAACTGCGCTGAAGGAAGAGCAATAGCTGGGCTTGAAAGATTAGAAGCTGTTAAGGCACTAAACCCTGATGGAGGCGTGTAAGAAAAAGTTTTTTGTCCAAAGTTAAGCGAAAGGTTAATAGCATTTGGACTTCCCGGCCCATAAAATCCGGGCTTCCAGCCATCACTAGCAGTAAAAGTTCCAGCAGGGTTTGCTCCTGTTGCTGGGTTTCCGGAGTCTCCCCAAGTGTTGCTGTCTGCAAAAAAGATTTTCCCATTGTCACAATCAACAGCTACGCCAACAACATCGCCATTGCTTACTGCCCCACTCATGTACGTTGCGGCTGTTGTGGGGTAAGAGTATTTTTTTCCTGTACTAGCCTCTAATACGATGTGAGAACCGTTAATCCAGCTTCCAGAATCTTGCGTATAGCTAGTCTTATAAATTCCAAAATAAGCCGCACCCACTGTTGTGCATGTTACCTCCCAATACCATTTGCCAGTATTTGGAAGACGCATTGTACCGCTTGTGTCACTGTGATTTGACGTAACTAATTTTAAATTGCCTTCACTAAGAGTGCTAGACCCAGTATCCAGAGAATTCAACGTCATGCAGTTGTTTGTAGGCGTGTCGGTTACAATGTCACCGTTGGCGATATTAGTAACAGTCATGTTATTGCCTTCGCCAGAACTATCCGTGCCTATCGCCCCGCTTACAAACTTTAGGTAATAACCATTAGTTCCGTAGCTACCGCCTGTGTATTGTTTTGGTATCCACTGCCCTGTAGCTGAGTTAGTTTCTCCAAAATCTGAAGGTGTCTTTGCCGCTCCATCAAAGAAATGCAACTCAGCTATGTTACCGTTAAACCCGTAACTAGCTGCACCGATGTCGATGTACGCATCACCAACATGAGTTTTATACCCATTAGCATAATTTTGATATAGTTCTAAATTTTCACTTGGATAAGTGGCAGTATCAAAAGAAGTTTCTTGAACACCATTTATCCACAATTTGAAGCGATTAGAAGCAGTCGCTTGAGTTGTGTCTACCGCAAACACAATGTGATACCAAGCCCCATAGTCACGGAAAAGTCTGTTAGTTCTTAGTCTTCCTTGTATTGCCGGACTCGCGCTCGTATAAAAATAATCAGTCCAATCTAACTTGCCAGCGGTTGTGAGTGACATTTGAGAAAAATAAGTTCCGTCACCATTATCTGTTCCCCAAAGTTGATTGGCAGTGCCATCAGATATTTTTATCCAACCAGACCAAGTAAAAGTTCGTCTGTTGCCCGTAGACGAGGGAACTCTATACAGATCAGTATTAGAGGGCTTATCAAATATAGCTGACTGATCTATCTCGTAATCATCAACAGCCCCACTACCCATCATTATTTTTTTAGAGACTGTACTCATTAGGACATTACCTGACCGGCTGTGAATCCATAATAATTCGTCCCCCCGTCCACGGTATAGAAGACGAAAACGTCCACAGCATCGTTAGCGGTTGATAGGGTTGGCGCGGTGTCTGAAGCCCACTTGATGCTTGAGTTCCATGTTATTGTTCTAGCTGTAGAGCCTTGAATAATCCTAAGTGTTGCTCCGCTTACCTTTCCAGACGCTGCTGGGTTAGCAAAACTTATTGTAGTGTTTTCAGTAAGGTCATGGCTAAAGTTACCAGCCGTTCTTAGGTCTAACGACACCGCATTTGAAGAAGAAGTAACTGCCGCGTACTCTTCGCTAAAGCCGTTGTCGAGCGTTATAACTCCGTTGGCATCTGCTGTAACTGCTTTACTTGCTGCGCTTAAACCAAGGGTAGCTATATCGAGGTAGTTAAGCTCTGCGGTAGTCGCTGTAACACCATCAAGAATATTAAGTTCTGCGGCTGTACTTGTTACACCGTCTAAGATGTTTAGTTCTGCCGTAGTAGACGTTACCCCATCAAGAATGTTTAATTCTGCGGCGGTGCTTGTAACACCATCAAGAATATTAAGTTCTGCCCCTGTTGATGTAACTGCCGTACCTGCGTAGTTTAAGTTACCCGCTGCAATATTTACTTCGCCTGTCCCTTTTGGAGTAAGCGTCAGGTCTATATTGCTATCCCCGCCAGAAGTTCCAACGACTACTGCCCCTCCCGTTGCTGCGTTTGTTACCTCAAGCTCGTTAACCGCGCTACTTGTGGTCTGCATTTTAACAAGCTCGTTACCGTTTGCATCTGCAATAAAACCACCGTCAGCAATCTTAGGCGCGGTCAAAGTTTTGTTGGTCAGTGTCTGAGCTGCACTATCACCAACAATCGTGCTAGTTGTTGCGGGAAGAGTAAGTGTTACGTTTCCTGAAAAAGCAGAGTGAGCGGGAGCCTGTATCTGAGCGTAGTGCGCGTTGCTGCTTTCGCAATAAAACTTAACAGTGGATTGAGTACCACCGTTCTTTAACGCGATATCCCCTGCGGAAACTGTTGTTCCAGCACTGGTACTTCCTGCAACTACCGTACCCCCGGTTACCGCACCAGAAGCAGTAACTGCCGCTGCGGTTGTTGTTCCTGTCAAGTCAAGGTCAACCAAAGCATCTAATACTGCGGCTCCAGAGCCAGCACCATCTAAGTAAACTGCCTTAACTGCACCAGTACCTATGGTAATATTAGCCCCACTTCCTTGGCTAATAATAATACTTTGGCTACCGCTCGTTGCATTCTCTATAATCTGAAAACGCTTCATTGTGTTCGGGCCAATAGTGATAGTGCAAGCAGAGTCTAAAGTGCCTGTATACTTTAGATATATCGCTCTTGCTTCATCTGCCGCACCGTCACCTACTGTAGAGGCATGGGTGTCAGCGTTAGTTGTTATTGCTTCAGTGCCATAGCCTAGAGCCTGACCAATCAGTTCTAGGTTGGTATTTGTGCTTGTTCCCCACGTTCCTGACTCATCGCCTGTAGCGATTTCTTTTAATCTGAGGTTGTTGACGTATGTAGCCATGCTTGTTCCTCTATGCTGCTATTTCTGTCCATGTTGGTGTTTGTGATGTATTAACTTCTGTCCATTGAGGTGCTGGAGAAGGTTGCGCTGTAATTACCGCGCTCCAAACTAAAACTCCTCCTAACTCTACTGTAACGCCTTTTCCTGTAACGCCAACCGATATGCCGCCACCAGCAGTTTCTGTTGTGTTCCCGGCAGTAGCATCTACAGAAATACCTGTAACCGAAACAACCTGACCTGATCCATCGAATACAGTCACGCTGCCTACAGCAGAGGTTGCAGCAATACCAGAAGCAGATACTGTAACTCCGCTACCTTCATTTACCGTAACACTGCCTTGACCGCTGGTAAGAGCAGTAAACCCTACATCGTTACCCCAAGTGCCATCTCCCCAGCCTTGAGCAATACTATCCCAGCCTTCAAAAACAACATTAACATCTGCCATTAGGCAATTCTTATAATTGCGCTACTTGCGTCAGCGGTAGGAAAAGTAATAGTAAAGTCCCCAGTAGAAGAAGCTTTGTCTGATCCAAAATTCAATACAAGCACTGCTCTGTTGGCTGATCCCGCTGTAGTGGAAGAGTTATATATAACAGCCCCTCTTGCAGTAACACTAGAGCTAGACCAAGTAACATCGACAAAGTCAGTTAATGCAGTGGTGCTAGAGGTTGTTGGTGTGACGTTTGTTAGTGCTTTTCCTCCAGCATCATACCCAGTACCACTTGCCTCATTAGAAGTGCTGTAAGCAGTGGTTGAAGCTCCAAGACTTGCGCTACTTGTGAAAAGAGCAATCTTAAATGCGTTTCCAGAACCTGTTGAAGTAGTTGTTCCACCGCCGCTGCCATTTGTAAAATTATGAACGCCTTGAAGCAATTCTTGTTTAAAGCTAGTACATATAGCTTGAGTAATAGCCATTACATTCTCCTCAAAATTTCTGCCATATCAGAATGATCGGCTTGTTCAAGTTCAGCAATTTTGCTTGTTTTATCGCTTTTTACAGCTTCTTCCATGTAATATTTTACAACACGGAAAACTTCATCTTTGAAAGCATTTGCCTGTTCCATAATAACTGGGTGGCTTTGAGAGCCTACACTGACTATGGTGTTAGTTGCCCTTTCTGCCCAATGATCTACAGAAAGACCCTTGTTTGTTGTTGTTGTTACTTTAACGCTACCCGCTTCAGCTTCAGTAAACTCAATCATTAAACTCTCGCTTGTCTTACTGCTCCAGACCTGTAGCTGTCTGTTGTGTCATAGCCTTCACCTAGAGCTTTTAATTTAACCAAGGCATCTTCATATCTAGCAAGATACATTTGCATTACATCTGCCTCACCTTTTAGAAAAGTATATGACTCAACTAAGCAACCGTACAGAAGAGTGCTTTCAGCATTATCGCCTAACCAACTCTCACCAGAGGCTGAAGTTGTTATTGAGTCTGGCTTGTAAAAGTAATGAAGCTCTGCTGTAAAGGCAGTATCTGGCGTTGGTGCTAAAATAAATGTTGATGAATCAAATTGTCCGTAATACTTAGGAGTGCCTGTTACTGATGCATCTGGATATGCTTCTCTAATAAAGTTCACATCTTTAAACAGAAGAAACTCATACCCACTATTATCTACAGCTAAAGAATACGGAGCTAAAAAGTCAGAAGGGCAATTAAGATACTTTGTGCCAATAGTCATTGACCCTGTAGAATTTTTTCTAAAATCTGGAAGCTGTACAGATTTAAGTATTCTGTCTTCAGCTTGTCTTATAATAACTGGAAGATTGCTAACAAAAGTTGTTTCGTCAGTCTCCAAATAATCTTGCAGTGCGTTTTTAAGAGTTGTAAATGTCCACGCCATTAGCTGGTTACCACCGTTACTTGTCCTGACTGAGCTTCAATATCTAAGCCTACTGTTACGCTACCAAATTCTGTAACCCCTCCACCCACTGGGTCAAAAGCAAAAAGCTCTCTGCTATCTTCTAAGCTCCTGTCTGGTCTAGGGTTTCTTATTGGCTTTGGATCGTCAACTTTAACCTTGCCTAGCTGTAATTGGGGTTGATCCTGATCAACTACATCTCTACCAACCAAGAATCCAGTAGGTCTTTGATTAACAATCTCAGGAACTAAATCTTTTGTTTTATACCTAAAACCCGTGAGATCACAATAACCAAAAGAATGTTTACTGCTGGCAAATCTACTCAAAACCTATACCCTCCCGGCGAGATATAGAGAGAAGCTTTATCTCTATCACTGTCAGCCGCCAAAGAAAATTGTTCTTCATACTCAGCTTTTAGAAACTGAGATCGAACTGCTGAGTCGGGATACTTTGTGCTTAACTGATAAGCTAATCCAGAAACTAAGCAGGGTAAAAACCTTGCAGGAACATCCATATTGTTAGAAGCAGGACTCCCTGTGTCTTCTATTCTTTCCATGTAGTAATAACCAAACGTATAGGTAGTTTGATCATCTGGAGAAGGCCACACATGAAGAGTAACCCCTGTTGGCTTGCTTTCTATGTAATACTGAAGAGGTTTACTTTGTGTCAATTTATTTGACAACTGTGAGTAATCGCTAACAGAAACCCTAGTCATTGACTGATCAAATTGACTAGATACGTTTCCTGCATTAGTTCTAATAAATCCTTCAACAACATCCAGCACAAAAGCTGGCAAATCATAAGAGGTTGTACCCGCAGTTAATGCTTGCGTTGTATCTCTAACAGTCCAAAGATTAAGACCACGGTTCTGCCATTCCAGCATAAGCAAGTTAAGACTTCTTCTTGCTGTCTTGTAATCGTATCCGCTTCTTAGTTCTCGACCCGCTTTTTCAAACGCTTCTTCCATTGCGTCTGCCAAGTCAAGATTAAATGTATATGTTCCGCTAGTTGCCATTTCTATTTCCTTCTAGACTTAGCACCGGAGCATTTCCACCGCTTCCTAGACAAATTGTTTGGCGTGTTAGGGTCATTCTGCTTTTTCTTCGGCAATCTTTTCTTAATGCCTAAAGATCTAGCGCAATAGCTATCACCCTTGCTTGTTCCGGGCTTAACTCTAGCACCGCCGCCTTTGGCTTTTCCAGCTTGCCCATAGCTAACTTTTTTCCCAGAAGAGGTTACTTTAACCTTTGCTTTTCCTTTTGCAGGTTTGCTGTTAGCCATTATCTATGCCTCGCTGTTTTTTTAGCTACCTTCTTAGGTTGAGAAGAGTGCTGTTTGCCCTTTTTTGTATCTTTTCTTTTCTTTCGGGTAGTTGCAGCATACTCCTTGGCAGACAAAGACTTAATTGCTTTTGCAGGAAGATACCTCTCTCCAGTTGCTTTAGAGCCTTGAGTTGACGGTTTACCAGACTTTGTACGCCATTTTTGCTTAGTCCACTTCTTGAGGCTTTTCTGGGACTTTTTAAGAGCCATTAGTCTTTGTACCCACCACCTGCTTTCTTATAAGCAGCAGCAAGCATTTGAGCTTTTCTAGCACTCCACTGACCACTCTTGCCGCCTTTAGAGCCAGATTTAATCCGACTAAAAAGACGTTTACGCAAGGTAGGCTTTGTGTAATTACCAGCCTCATTAACTCTAGACTTAGCTTTTGGCTTTGTCTTTGGTTTGGACTTTTTAGCAGCCATTATCCGTAACTCTTTGAAACTTGCATAACAATGTTATACACATCTCCACTGGAATGAGCGACTGTTGTAAACTTGATGTCACCTGTCTTACCGCTACCAGAATTATTTGGAATCCCAGTGAAGTCAGTAAAATCTATAGTGTCTGCCCAATCAGCGTTAAGCTGCCAAGCCAAAACATCAGTAGTTGCATCAAAGAATACTTTTACTCCCATACCAATAGTCGAGTAATAGATCTTTTGAATAGTAACACCAGAACAGGTAGAGCCTGTCATAGGGTCACTGGATAATCCAGAAACATCTATCTTGGTTACTGCGCTTTCGCCTGAACCATCACTGACGTTGGTAAACCTAAATATAGCAGTTTTCGCGCCGTCCTGAATAGTTTGAGTGGCTACTGCATCAGCCATGTTTACCCCCTATTACGCAATTTGCGTGTACTCAATGATAAACGTAAACGATCCAGCAGTGGTTGCGTCAACGGTGTTGGTAATGTTGCAATAAATAGTTCTTGCAGCAGATGTGTATTGAACAGAAGCGGGAGCAGTAGTTCCGCTCTGAGTTTGCAGAACCAAAGAAGTAGTTGTTACATTCCCAAGAACTACGGTTGTACCGCCGTCCAATATTTCATCTGTTACTGCCGCAACAATCTGTGCGCCTGAACTACTTGTACCTACTTCATAACCAATGTCCCCTGTCCCAATAACAGGAGCAGTAGCACAGAATATTTTAATGTCTGTGATAATGGTGTTAGCAGGTTGGGTAAACTCACCAATAGCAGGGCTATCGCCAGCGGTAGTGTTAACAGTAACTCCTGTCGCAAAACCAACATGCTTAACATACTTGTCAGTTACGATTCCAGTAGAAGCAATAGTTGCTACATCTGTAATTGCGCCAGTAGTAGAATTTTTTGAAATTACTTTAAACCCGTTTTCGGAACGAACTGGGCCGTTAAAAGTTGTATTAGCCATTATGTTCTCCTGTCTTGGCTAGTGTCTGAGGTTTCACATGAAACAACAGTCAGGGAATAAACAAAGGGGGGCTAATGCCCCCCGAAGGTTTAGCTTGATCCGGGTGATCCGTAGATTCCCAGAGGATCAGATACACCGAAGCTGTAACGCTCTCGCGCTTTGTAACGCACGTTTCCAGTATCGAAGTCACCATCCATTGAAGTCTCAAGCGCAGTACGCTCAAAGTGCTTCATGCCATTCGGAATATCAGTCATGATATAGAAGGCATTGCTATCAGTCAGGTAATGGTTAACTGCGTAGCCGTCAGGGATAGCTCCCATGTTGCGGATAGAGTTAATGTCATTATCTGCCGTACCTACACGCTGAGTAGTTTCAAGCAATCGATCTGCTGTAAACATCAGCGCGGGTGGAACAACCAGACGCTTAGGCCGAGCCGCGATCAAAAGACCACGTTCATCAGTGAAAGCAGCAATATCAATAATTGCATTTTCCAAAGAGGTCTCGTTAAGATCTGCTGCTGTTGTAGGACGGTTGTTGTTTTTACCACCTGAAACGAGGGGGTGACCATCGCCTCCAGTTACACCGTCACCGCTTGCTGTAAACAAGTTAACACCATCACCCGATTGGAATGAATTAGTGAACCCATTGTTCAGCGGATTAACAGACTTAACTTGCTTGGTGTAAGCCATTGCCCGTGCCAAAGATTTTGTATAACGAGCAGAAAGAGAATCATAAAGATTATCTTCCATAGCTTCTTCAGTTATAGCAAAGCCCATAGCAATCGTTTCATGGTTGTACCGTGCTGTGAAGCTTTCTTGTGCTGCATCATAGTTGATAGCAGAACCTTCTTGCTTAACAGGGGCAGCACCAAAGCCGCTAAGTTTTACTTCTTCTTCAAAAGAACGATCAGAACTCTCTGTGTCATAGATGAGAGTGTGTTCGTCTTCGTACTTCTCATACTCAAGACCAAACAAGGCGTTAAGGCCGGGGAGTAGCTCCTTGAGCATTTGTGCGCGTGAAATAGCCATTTCCTATTGCTCCTTATACGCCAAGTTTAGTTTCGTAGGCGTGACTTAAAGGCAGATAGGTCACAACACAGTCAGTAAAGGCATCGCCTACAGAACTGGTTGGGCCATCTACGAAATCAACGATACGAAGTGGAAGTGTATTAGTCGTAGCTATAGAGCCGCCATCTAAAGCGTTTCTGCTTCGACCGATTGAGGTTGAACCCGCAGTGTTTACCGCCGATACATTGTTTCCAAGGCCAGTTTGAGCTATAGCCTCGTCACCCTGCATGAGGAATAACAATTTAGGATCGTCACAGACAAGAGCCATAATATCCGAAGCAACAGTTGATGCTGGATAATGCTGACTAAATGTCATCTGACTTGTAGTGGGATCAGTGTAAGAGCATCCCATAAAAATGCCGACAGTACCCGCAACAACTGATGTTGTAACGGCAGCTTTTTCTACAGTACCAGCGGCAACCAACTTAACGAAGTCACCGTAAAATATAGCGGTTCCGTAGTTGCTTGCAATCTTAATGTGTCGAACTTTTCCTGAAAAAGAGCCTGACGCGCTAAGAGTGTTAACTGGTTCTGCACCTGATGGAGTTGCAGTAGTAGCCATGATTGGCCTCCTATTAACTTAGGAATTAATTTTAATTCCTGCCAAATGTTGTTCTCGTACTTCTTTCTGGTGGAAGCAAAGGCATACGAGGGTCATTTTCGCGGAGGTAGTTATTATCGACAGAGTCCATTTGATTATCAGCCATCTTCTGAAAGTGTTCAGTTCTGGATGCCATCTTTTCTGCTGGTGCTTTGCATAACAGCAAACCGCCAACTTCAATATTCCCTACAAACTTAGAATTAATATCAGACTGCAACATTAGTTCTGGGTGGTCATCAGCCTTACAAGGCTCCCAACCTTCCCTAAACATCTTTGAAGTGTGAGTTCCATCAGCTTGTCCCATGATACTTGTCCTGACCCAACGAAAGACCCACCCATCTTGGGGAGTCGGATCGGGCAAAATAGAAGCAGGATTCCATGCATCACTAGGTCGAGTATTACTATCTCTTTGGTGTGTTTCTCTTGGAGTGCGCTCAGTAGTCATTAATTTCTCCTGACTAGACATATTTAGCATATTGCTGTTCAGTTAAACCCAACTTCTTGGCGAGAGACCGCTGGGTTGGCGAAAGCTTCACTGTGCGAGGTTTAGCCCCATTATTTCTAGTTGTGGGGGCTACCACCATCGAAGGTTGACTAGCAGTCGAAGTTCGCTCTTGCTGGGAATTCCCAACCTGCCAATCATAATCTGGAAACGCTCTTTGAACCGTTTCATCGATTTGTCTAAAGTATTCGGGGGAGTTTGGTTTTACTCCCTGTTTCACTAGAGATGCATGTTTGCCATAAGCAAGAGATGTCATCTCTTCGTAACCATCTTCCATAAACCAAGGGTTAGCTGCTGCCCACTCCTCAGTTTCAGGGTCTGGTCTAGGAACAGCTTGTTGCTGCTGTTGCTGTTGATATTGTTGTTGTTGCTGTTGCTGCTGTTGTTGCTGCCACTGTTGCTGTTGTTGTTGCTGTTGTTGCTGTTGCCCAGAAAAATTCTGAGCATAACGATCAGCCTCAGTTAATTCTGCTGTTGCTTTTGTTAAAGCTTCTTGGGCAGAGACTACATTATCTGTATCTCCTTCTTCGTAAGCTTTTCTATACTGCTCTTTCGCTTGATTAAGAGATAAAGCAGCGCGTTCTTTAACTTGATTTATTAAAGCTTCTTCGCCTCTACCAATTAAAGACTCATACTCTTTGTTTTTTTCTGCTATCTGCTGTGCAACGCGATACGCTTCATCTCGCATTTTTTCAGCATTCTCTGCTTTTCGGCGTTCTTCGTGAGTTTCGTAACGAAGTTTATTAATCCGCTTTTGAACTCTCTTGCTGTAACCTTGAAGCTCTTCATCTCCTAACTCAGAAGAATCATCTTCTTCCTCAACAGCTTCAGCAGAAACAACTTCTTCTTGTTCTTGCTCGCCGCCTATCTTTGTTCGGACACCGAAGAACTTATCTTCTTCTGACATTAACTCTTGCTCACTCATGTCTTAACAATCCCCCTTGGATCTTCAACGACAGCTTCAACGCTATCATCGTTAATCAATCTAAATTCCTTTCCGTGAACTTTAAATCTTGTGCCGCTGTAAGAGCGCATCAAAATCCAGTCCCCTTTTTTGCAGAAAGCTCCAGATGGAAATCGGTTTGTATCGGCGTAACAATCTGGCCCTAATTCAAGCACCATACCCGTTATTGAACCAATTTCCTCCTCATAGAGGGTCTTATTTGACTTGATAATGCCGCCGCCAAACTCTTTTTCAGGGTCAGGCAAAGCTATCAGTATTTTATAACCCGCAGGTTTAGGCAACTGATCTGCCTTGCGAGCAGGTTCTTGCTCGATTTCTTTTGCTAATGCTTCCATTAGTTGGTTCCTAGCACTGGAAGAAAGTGTCCAGAGTCACTTGCGCTGCTCTATACAGCGTTATCTCTCTTCGTATCTTGACTGAAGGTCTAGAACTTCTCGTTCTGTTAATGCTAACCCTTCAATAATACCGCAACATTTTGAGTATTCTTCAAAGTTTTTGCAACCCCCACCGCTTATATGGTCTGCATACTCATTCATTTGAGATCTGATAGTCTTTTGAAGATGAGTAAATACGCTCTCTTCAGGGAAGTTACTCATCAAAAATTTCCTTCATTATTTCAACGCCAAGCTTTGCACCTTCTACTTGTTCTTTAGAAGCTATACGCTTGCTGTCTAACTGAGTCCTATCATTGTCCTCAGATATTCTGACCGCCAGCTTTGCTTTCTCAAGCTCCATTTCCTGATCAAGTTTGTCTTGGTCAAGGCTTGCTTTAGCCATAGCCTTCTGAGCATCAAGCTGCATTCTTGCTTGCTCCATCATCATTTTGCCTTGAGCTTCCATTTCTTTAAGCTGCAACTCTCTTTGCTGCATCTGAACCACAGGGTCTTGTTGCATTTGCTGGTTCTGCTGCATTTGAGCTTCTTGTTGATTCTTTCCTAGCAACTGCGCTGCTGCTGGTGCAGCTAACTCAGAAATCCTAAACTCAATATCTTCAGGTAGTTTTTCGCCCGGAAGCGGTAATTTCATACCTAATTCTTTTTCAATCTTCTTGCGATACTCAAAAGCAACGTGTTCTTGGACATGCGCTGCGAATATTCCTTGTATTTTCGCTGCATCTGGAGCTTGAGATAAAAGACCTTGGATTTTAGGGTCTTGTAACGCTGACATATGTACTTGTATGTGAGCTTCATGGTCTTGATAGACAAAAGCTTTGACAGGATCTCCGTTAATAATCCCCATATTTTCAGAAACTGGGTCTGTCGGGTGGATATCATCTTCTGTAGGTACGATTTTATCTGCATCTTGAATGTTTAAAACCTCTAACATTTGCCTATGAAGCAGCGGCAAGTCATACATTTGTGGTGCTTGCGCTGAAAGCTGCAATGCAGCCTGATATTGCATAATTCTTTGGGCCATTGTCCCTGCATTAGGATCACTAACTGGAATAATGTCTATTCTGTCATCAAAATCAGCAGAAACGAGTTCTTCGCTGTCTGACATGTAAGGATATGCCTCTGGGCCAAAATCTCTGACTAATCTGGACAATAATTTAAGCTCTACGCGCATAGATGCGTGTAATCTGGCCTGAACTGCGCTCATAACCTTCATTGAACGCTCTAATATTGCTAAAGTAGTGCCAACTGGAGCTTCAGAATTCATATCTGCCGCTTTTACATCCGCAGCAGAGGCAAATCTACGCCCTTCCTCAACAATACTGCCTAATAATGTCGCCAAAACAGAGCTTGGCTCTTTATATGGGAGGAAACTGATGTTTTCTTTAATAGTTCCACCGGGAACATCTACATCTCTGAACTCTCCGGGCATAATTGGGGAGTCATCACCCTTAATTCTAAGCCCTCTTGCCTTCAAACCGCCCGGAAGATTGGATAAAGTACCCGCATCTACTAATTGTCGGAGCAAAGAGGTAGCAGATTTAGCTAATCCTCCAATCATGTGGATCAAACCAAAGCCGTAAAAGCCTAATCCGGGTATATATTGGTAGTGAACGAAGTGTTCTCGCTTGTTTTTAAGCTCATCATCTTCGTACCAATTCCTTCTTACCGATAAAATCGTTCTAGAAGACAAATCAATAGTCACAACATAAGGAAGATGTATGCCTGTGAACTCTCCATCACGCTCATCTTCAAATCCGGGCAGATCTAGATCAACCTGCATCTCAAGAAGAGTGTGTCTTGAGTCTGCTTCGTAGTTTCCAGAGTCTCCTGTTAACTCATCATATTTAAGCTTAATTCTATCCGGGTCAGCAGCAGCATCATCTAAGTCAACATCTAAGTAAAACCCTGAAACTTGCAGCTTCCTAATCTCATTAGGGCTTTTTTTCATCACATGCGTAGCGCGTTCACAGGTAACTAGGTCTGATGCGCCATAGCTAACAACAAAATCTTCTGCTGGGACAAACATGCTGCAAGGTCTTCCCAAGGAAGGATCAAAATAAACTTTTCTAAAAGCAGAGCCAGCTAAAGGCAAAGAGAAAAGCATTCTCTCTGTTTCTGTTCTGTACTCTGTCATTTTTTCTGTAACAAGATAGTTCAGATAATCTTTGACTCTATGAGCTTGCTTTTCTTTTTCTTCGTTAATAACGCCAACAATGCTTGTTCTAACAGGGCCACTAGAAGGAAAAAGCTCTTGGATTGCTTGAGACTGAAATCTTATTACTGCCTCGGTAAGTAGAGGATGTGATACACCACAAGCACCATCCCAAGGGGTAGTCCTGTCTTCCATCTTTAAGCCAAGTAACTCTAGGCCGTCTATATATGACCGTTCCCAATCTGAGCGGCTTTCCTTATCGTTCTTGTAAGAACCTATAAGGTCGGATGCCATTTCGTAAAGGTCTTTTGGATCGAGTACCTCTGCCAGATTAGCATCATGAGATGAATCTAAGAGTCCCGCTATATCTGGATCGAAGTCGATTAAGACCCCGCCATCTGGGGTTTCTATCGAAACAGACTCAGGGTTCTCTATCTGGATCTCTACCTCCCCCATTTCCTGAGAAACAGGAGTCGGGGTGCTTAGTGGACGATCAATAGCCATCTAGCCATTCTTCCCAAAATACTGAGTTCTTGCAGCACCGCTGCCTCTAGCAACAGTCTTGCCACCATTAGACATCATTTTTGTTTTCCCGCCTTTCATCATACCTTTGGTTTTGCCGCCCTTCATCATACCTTTAGACTTAGCCATATCTTTTTTGAGTGCGCCAGTAACGCCACCGTTAGCCATCATCTTGGTACTCATTTTGGTTTTGCCGCCAGCCATGTAGCCTTTAGTCTTTTTCATCGTAACCCTCACTGTATAAGTTATTAAATACCCTAGCAGTATCTTGAGTGTACTCCACATCTTCTTTGGAGTTGTATGTGTTCTGGTTCGGCCTAAAATCAGGCGCACCTTCCCCTGTCTCAAACCAAGCAGGATGAGTCACTCTAACCCTGTTATTAGGCAAAGCAACTATGTTCCCAGTGTATTCACCCGCATCTAGAAGCTCAAGTACATGACTTTGCTTGTGTTGTGCAGGATCATCAGCTACCTCACTATTAGTGTAGTCCACTGTAAAATAATACTTAGCTGGGTAAAACTCTCCATCAACTTTAGCAATCCAAGGAGCAGGAGAAGCTCTTTCTATCTTGTAAACTGAATGGTCATGAGACATGCAATCCCAAGGCTGTACTGCCCAAGTTGGCATGGGTTCAGGCCATTCTTCATAGGGGGTGTCTGCTACAAGTGCAGTAATAGGCATTCTTGCCCACATTGCCCCGCCATGTATATTCTCTTGCTCATCATCATCATAGGTCTCTGCCCCAGTAAATATTACCTGAAAGCTAAGACACCTTGATGGCATGGTAGTTACAGCAACCGCCATCGCATGAAGAAACTCCCCATGATATTTTTGGTTGTTGTGTGTGTATTCTTTTCTTACCCAGCATTTAAAGTAGGGTATGTTGCTTTGCA
>UEXN01002050.1_pt1 | contig 14819 bp, 14 predicted proteins | sample 1796711 | NCBI WGS metagenome assembly UEXN01 (sample SAMEA4772470, study PRJEB27181) | metagenome | reverse complement strand
GCTGAAAGTGTGGATGCTGATGAAAAGGCTATTCAAGACTTGCAACGTCAAGTGAAAGATCAACCAAAGCAACTTGCAGACATTACCAAAGCAAAGATCAAAGAACTAAAAGCAGAAAAGAAAACAGCAGACCAGTTTGGTCAGGTCTATTCGAAGTCATCAAAGAAGTTAATCAAACAACTTGATGACCTCTTGAAACAAACAGATCCTGCCGTTTTATTAAACCTTCAAAGGGAACAGTTAATTGAACTTGTTCTTGAAGGTGGATTTGCTGATTCAATAGAAGACTTTATTGAACAGCAAGATAAATTACTTCAATCAATAAATGAATCATTGGCCGTGGTTGATCCAACATGGACACCACTATTCATTGAGAATGAAGTTGATGCATTGAAGACTCTGACTGTTCAGAATGTCTTTGATGACATTGTGATACCTGCCGTATCAAAGAACGTGCGTGATTCATTGCTTTCAATGGTTGTAGATACACCCAAGGATCAAGCAATGTCTAATCTTGCACAATCCCTTCAACGGGGTGCGGGTTCTTTACAGACAGAAGTGCGTACAAAAATCAGTCAGTTTGGCAGATCTGTCAACATGATTGCCTCTGATGCTGTTGGCATAGATCTATATTTATATACAGGTCCTAAAGATGGAATCACTAGAAACTTTTGCAAAGCCTTAATCAATAAGGTTCTGACTAAAGATCAATTAAGTAAACTAAATAACAATCAAGGTCTTTCTGTAAGATCATCGTGCGGTGGGTATAATTGCAGACACTCCTTGAGTCCTGTAACATCCAACTTTGTTGAACTTGCAAACCTCGAACTTGCGAAATCAAAAGACATTGCAGATGCGAATAGTGGAGCAAAGAAGAGATGAGAAAAGCAGTATTAAATAAAGACTATACGTTTGAATGGATTGCACCAAGTCCAATCAGTGGTACACCTGTCTTGACCTTGAACAGTATCAACTATAATCTTTCACAGTCTCGTGCAAATGCCACAGTGTCTGCAATTGCTAATGACAGAAGAACACTGACAGTTGACAATCAAGCAACAGGATTGCAACGTGATCAAATGAAGGGGTTCTTGATCACCAATGGTGATACGTTCTACAACGTCTCTATTGTTCGAGTAGTTGGAACTACTGCAATCTTAGCTGAACCATTACCTCGTGAAATTGATCTGACAACCAGTGCAACACTTGAGTTTGCCCTTTGGTCAACTACACTTGCAAACACCATTGCAGTCTTGACCACTGCAAACACATATCCATATCAAGTGAACTTCACAACAGACCTTGGTGCATTGACACAATCAAAGCAAGAAAAGGGTTTGTTGAAGTCCACACCTAGACCTTTTGAGACTGGTCTTTCACATGATGATCTGGTTGGATTGTTTGCACAATTAGCAGACATGATTCCAAGAAGACAAAGCGACTTTGAACCACAAATCAAAGGTGCATTGGATGAATTGATTTTACAAGTTCGTGATGTTGTCTTGTCAGATAATGCAACAGAGGATGAGGTATTCAACCCTGAACAGTTTCATCTTGCACATGCTTATTGTACAGCTGCAATCATCTATGAACTTAATCTTCAATTAGATGTGGCAGATCAAATGCGTCAAAGATGTCATGATCTAATGGAGATAGCCTTGCGTTCATTAGCATTAGATTTAGATGGTGATGGAGTGATTGACACAGGTGAACTTGACAGGCGTGAAACGGGCGGCAAGCAATCAGACTTTCGTGCATCATGGAAAGGCTACACTCGAACAAGCAATGATTCATTCTTCACTGCTACAAGAGGAATGAAACACTGATGCCTAGTAAAGTAAAATTAAACTTACCCAAGGCCATATGGACAAAAGCAGACACTATGCGTTTGGCATTGGACACACTCGCATCAATCAAGCTAAGGACAAGCAAAGGTCTTGATGCAAGTGGTGGCAAGTTTAAGGAATACTCAAAGAAAAAGATTTACATATCTGTCAATAAAGGCACGGGTGCACGTTTAAAACCTAAAGGTGGAACACTGACAAAGACAGGTAAAACCATGCGTTTTGATGGTGGCTATCAAGAGTATAAACACTTATCAAGGAAACGTGGCACTGTACCTGGTCAAACAGATTCAGCAGAAGTTGACCTTGTTCTTTCAGGTGCATTGATGAACAATCTTGTAATATTGAAAGCAACTAAAACACACTTTGTCATTGGCTTGACAAAACATGCTAAACATTATGGCTATGCAGTAAATGAACAACGTGAATACTTAGGTCTTTCACCAAGTGAAATACGTTTGCTTGTAGTTGCAGCTCGTCAAACCATTGCAGATAAGTTGAGCAAATAATGAGTCAAGGTATATTCAAAGCAACTGAAAAACTTGAAGACATGATTGAAGGCATCACACCAAAGACTGATGCACATCATGGATTCATTGCAATTGAAACAGGCAACGGTCGAACACAACCACTTGATCAGCGTCCAAACTCAACACGCTATTTTGAAATCATTACATTGAACTTTGCAAGTGATGATGGTGAAGCGGGTTTAAGCGGTCGCAAGAGAACATCCATGGAATTAAGGGTACGGTATGATATACCTCAAGACCTTGGATTCTTAAGAAGGTTGATCAATGAAGATGCATCAAAGTTGATTGATACTTTAAAAGGACCTGACTATGATTTAGTCAACACAGGTATTGTTTCTTTAATACCTAGTGTACCATCAACAGACAACATACAAGACATCAATGGAGTGGTTGAAGCCGTTTTGCTTTTACTGCCTTTTGACCTTTTATATTTGGAGGAATAACTATGAGTGTAACACACAGATCAATTGGTGTGATTAATGAAACAACGTTTGGATCATTGGATTTAACCACAGGGTTACCATCCACATCAGGATTGTCCTTTGTTTCAATTCCTTGTGAACGTGATCCAATTGTGATCTATGGTGAACCCGTTGCATCAGAAAGAAATGATGCCCGTGATGGTTCTTATGGATTACCTCCTGAACCTGATACTGTATATTCAAGTGACGCTCGTGTTCGAAGAAGAACAGGGCAAGTAGTAATTCAACTAGACCTCACAACTGTTGGTGCTACACCTGACAACTATGATACCAACTATCTTGGTTACTTACTTGGTGCGGGTTTCTTGACTGCAAAGCATGGATTCACATCTGACACACCAACGGGTGTGAGTAATTTCAATTTGTTTACCCCCACAGAAACTAACACAGATTATTCTGTAGGTGCTTTATTGGGTGTTGAAGTTGCAGGGCGTGCTGAATACAGTGCAGTGACAGACAATGATGATGCAGGAAAGGTTTCAATTTCTCCTGCTTTGTCTGCACTAACTACATCAGATACAATTCGAGCAATGCAAACTTGGTACCCTGGTTCAAGAACTGCAACAGGAACTAAAGTTTCAAGTGTAGCCTTTCAAGTCAATGGTGTGAACTTCAAGACCAATTGCTTTGGATGTGTTCTTGAATCTGTATCAATCAGTTTAGACAATGGGCGTGTGATGGCAGAAATGACCTATCAATCAGCATGTATTCAAGATGATCATGGCAACGCCGTTGGACCTATCGAACCACTATATAATGCAGGATCACCACCTTTCTTTAGAGGATCTTACGTTGTGGTTTCAACTACATCACCAACTTCATTGACCAATGCAAGTGGAACAGGTGACAAGTTAGCAAGAACTAAACTTGATTGTGAAGATTTCACTCTGACAATCACCAACACATTGACACCATTAGGTCACTCTGATTCGATTCTTGCAATGTCAGGAATGGAGATTTCAGACGTTGATGTAGAATTAACCTTGACACTTTCAACTTTAAACACCACTTTGAATCAAGATTATTTCAACCGCACCGTTCGTCAAGTGCTTGTGGGAACGGGTCCAATTGGAAATGGTAAGGGGTGTGCATTCATGATACCTGCCGCTTATCTTACCAATGATCCAAGTGCATATGATGTTAGTGGCAATGACATTGTAAGACAAACATTGAACTACAAGCAAAGCCGCTTTGGTGGGGATCTTTCAGAATCAGGTGCAGGCAACAGTCCTGTACGTTTAGCATTGGGAGTCTAAACAATGGCCATTTCCTTCTTGTCTTCTTCAAACTCAACAATTGATGTTCACCTTTCTTTTGATCCATCTGTACACATGACAGATGAAGAAAGGAGTGAATACTTGACAAGTGGGATATTCAAAGGCCGTTTAGATGAGGATGCAACTAAGTTTAAATTAAAAGCACTTTCACCAAGTGAACGTGAAGAAGCAGAAGTTCGAGCGGGTTCATTCACTCGTTCTGAACTTGGTCGTTTGCTTTGGATTGAATCACCATCTGATGACAAAGAAAAAGCCTTATGGCATCACGCACTTTCTGATGAAGAGAAAACAGCCGTATCATCTTACCAAGCATACTTGAACAGAGTGTACCTTGAGATGATTGATGCTTCCTTGATTTCAGTAAATGATGAAGATGCAAGCATTGAAACAGTTCAAGCGATTAGACCAGAAGCCCATAGAATCCAAGCAATCACTGAACTTGTTTTACATGTTCAACGCATTTCATTAGTAGGTGACGAGGGAAAATAGCACTTGCCACTGCTGTTTGGGTACCTCACAGTGGTGGCAGATCATGGTCATGTGATCAATGCCGTTCAAAAAAAGGCTTGCGTGAATTGCGTGGCAACTGTGGAAATGCATTCAAAGATGGATTGCCTTTGTCTGATGAAGATGAACACGGACGTTTTGTACCTGGTTATCGAATAGCACCAAACTGTGGTGAATGGTATTCAGATTTAAAAGTGCGTTCTTGTCCAATTGCAGGAATGAACAAAATGGCATCAATCATCACTGCATTCAATCGACATCAAAGCGGTCTGATTCGATTGACTGAGACATTTCCAAATCCATCATGTGCAATCTTGGATTGCTTTGATATACTCAATTCAAACACAAATGAATTGCAACGCCGTTCACATGAACAACAAATGAAGGAATTGAACCATGGCAACTGAGACTGAAATTGATATTGAAATACAACTGTCAGGAGCAAAGCGGGTTGAAAAACAGATTGATGATGTTCAAGGCGGTCTTGAAGGTCTAGGTGAAACAGGATCAAGACTTGCTGATTCACTAGGATCAACTAATGAAAAACTTGGTGAAGGTCTTGAAAACGTAGGTACATCTGTTGGTGAGTTAAAAGAATCATTCAAAGGCCTTGGTGCAGGAATTGCGAACTTAGGCAATACAGGTGCAAAAGGTTTGCTTGGTTTACTTGGTCCATTGGGTGCAGTGGTTGCAGCTGGTGTTCTTGTATATGATACATTTAGGAACATCACAGGAGCTGCACAAAACGCTAAAGAAGCAGAAGAAGCAATGAATGCAGCAAGTGCAGACTTACAATCTAAACTTGAATCACTTGCTGAAAAGGGAGTTATTCCCACTACTAAAGAACTCGAGCAATTCTCAATGGCTGTGATTGAATCACAACTTGCTAAAGAAGCGTTTGAGACTGCAATGACTAAGTATAGAAAGACCTTTGAAAAGATCACACAAGCTAAGGTGATGGCAGCGCAGGCAGCAAGAGATGAAGCAAAAGCAGAAGAATTGGGCGGTGCTGTATATGTTCAGAACGTTCTTAAAAGAATTGAAGCTGATAAGCTTTTAATTTCATCACGAGCAAAAGCACGCGTTGCTTTGAAGAAGTTTCAAGAGGTCCAAAGAAACACCTTAAAAGAATTGATGGCAGCAGGTGAACAAGAACAAGAACTTGAAAAGCGTTCAACAGATTCACTGAAAGCAGATGCAAAAAAACAGGCCGCTTTACAAAGGGAAGCTGATTTAATCCAAGCAAAGAATGATGCAAAAGGTGATGAGATCTACCTTGCACAAGCTGAATACAATCAGTCGATTAAACAACTTGAACTTGAAGAAAAGCTTGAAGATGCAAACCATGAAGATTCACAACTGATCTTAAATAAAATTAAATTAAAAAGTAAGATCACAGCACAAGACGTTGCACTGATGAAGTTGAAGCAACGGCAAATTGAGATTATAAAAAAGGAAACAGCAGAAGAAAAGAAACAGGCAAGTGCAAGAGCAAAGGCGGGTCAAACAAGAAGGAAGCAAAGGGAGCAAGAAAACAAAAGACTGTTGATGCTCGATTCACAACTTAGAATGATGACAATCAAACAGGAGCAAGAAGGCATTGATCAGCTGTTGATGTTGGAAAGTGAACGCCATCGTTTAACCGTTGAACTTACAAAGCAAGGAAGCAAAGAAAGACTGATTGAAGAGAAGAGGTACCAAAGTGCTATTCAAAATATTATTCATCAAGATCTTTTAGAAGAACAAAAGGCAGAAGATAAACGCCTTAAGATCATCAAAGATTCCAACATGAAGCAACTTGAATTGGAATATGATCTTGCTCAAAGAATGCTTGAACTAAATGATCAACCAGCTGCAACTGAGTTTGGACAATTGCAGAATGAACAACAGCAACGTATGGTTGCACTAGAATTGCAATACAATAGAGAAGTTGATCTTGCTCGAATGAAGGGTGAAGACATCAATGCAATTAATCAAGAGTATGCAATTGAACGTCTAAACTTTGACAAGCAAAATCTACAAGAACGTTCTGATTTAGTATCAGATTATTTTGATAAGTATGGTGAAGGCTTTGCACAAGCGGCCGTTGGTGCAATCCTGTTTGGTGATTCCTTTCAGGAGTCAACTGCAAAAGTCTTGAACTCATTAGCAGAACAGGCAGGCGTTGAATCAATCATGTCATTAGCAAAAGGGTTTGCACAACTTGCCCTTAGTGATCCAAGGGCATCAGCATCATTTAAAGCGGCGGCCTTGTTTGGAACGGCGGCGGTGGTTGCAGGTGCAGCAGGTGGTGCATTAAGTGGAGGAGGTGGAACGGGTGCAAGTGCATCACCAAGTGGTGCACCAACTACCGCACCAACACCACAACGTGAAGAAGTAAGAAATGATGCTATGGTGTTCAATGTCAACTTTGGTGGTGCGGTTGTGTATGATACTAAGAAAGCAGCAGAACAAGCACTTGCAGACAGACTGGTCACTATACTGAATCAACCAAGGCGGGGTGCACCTCGAATCAACAGGAGATAATATGCCATTAAATAATCCTTCACCAAACTTTGCTTTATTAAGTGGGTTCAACGCTCGCACTTGGTCCAATGTAAATGTGTTTGACCGTGGTTCAAACAATGTAACATTACCCACTTTCACAACGGGTCAAGGTCTGTATGATGATGTCATTTCATTCCTGAATGGCCGTGGCAGTGAATCAGGTATTGCAATGTCTGACTTATTACAATCAACGGCGGCCTTTGGTAGCAACTGGTCTATAAGTATAAATGCAAGTGATAAGGTGGTGATCACTTGTGATAATTCATTCAAAGTCAGATTGAAAAGTGGTGCTGATGTTTTGGGTGTAGGGGCTTCATCATTTGGAGCTGCTGCAACTTCATTCACATGTCCAAACGATTGGACAAGAGGAAGTGAAATTAATACGGCAGGGTATGAAATTGTTGACTCTTCTGATGCAAACTCATTCACGTTTACATTGACAGGTGGATTGAATGTACAAGATCTAATTGTAGCAATTCGTGAACGTGGTGTTGTCAATGACGTTGATGATGTTAATGCAGCAGACTGTCTTGAAAAACTTGATCTAACTGCAAACACTGCAAGTCAATATATCAAATGGTATCTGAATGACAGTGGGCACGTTGAGTGCATGTATTCAAATGCTGTTGCCAATATAACTTGGATATCTACATCATTTAGAAACAGACTTGGATTTAGTGGAAATGAATCACCAAGTGGAACAATCATCAAGACTTTAACAGCTGATCATCCTTGCCCTGGTGCACTGTATCCTTCAAGACCTTATCAAGATCACCATCTTCAAATTCAAACAGTCTCACAATCACGCCGTAAAATTGGCGGTGGCTTTGCATCCAACTTTGTTGGTTCATATATTCAATCAAGTCTATTGTTTGATCTTGATGCCTTGCTTGATCAGATTGATCTGTATAGACACTTCACTAATAACTTTATAGGATACATAGGCAATGGTGAAAGAATCACGTTTTATCAGAATGTGGGTGACTCAAGAAGATCATTGACAACGGGTGAAGTCAATTTAGGTCAACCTGCTTATGATTTACTTTATACATCAGAAGATAATGGAAACACAGGACGTATACGAGGGTCACTAGTTGATTCAGATGCTATCAACCTAGCCTATCCAAACCGCTTGAAAAGACGTGTGCCTGTGTCTTTAGTGATGGAGCACTTATGAGTAATACATTTGCAAGTCCACCAACAGTGCCTGATACAGGTGATCTGATTGCAGGCCGTGTGATCAAGACAGAGTCAATGGCTCGCATGGGTAATTTATCCAACTACATTCATGCACATGGTTCAACCTCGAACTGTATTAGTCAAGCGTTTGATGTCCACACTTGCGTAACAAACTCCACATCATTTGTTGATTTGTGCAGATGGCGTGTGCCTATACCATCAAATGACCACACTACTATTCAATTCCATGTTGCTGCTAAAGTCACCACAACAGGAACAGGAACCTTGAAGTTTACACTGACAGATTCCAACAGTGTTGCACAAGGTGACAGTTCAATTTCAATCACATCCACTGCAAGCATTCACGCACATGCAACTGTTTCACACACGTTCACATCATCCACAACGGCCGCTTATGTTGACATTGTGATGACAGGCAAGGTTGCAGCAAATACATATGATGTGGATGTTCAAGTGATTGCCGCTCGATTCACTGCATTGACTTCACCATTGAGTGCAGGAAACACAGCACAAGGTTCTGATAAAATCACACCCTTTGGTGCTTCACGCCTTGGTGCAAACAATGCATTATCATCAAGGGCGGGCGTTCAATGGAGAACAAACATAGAAACAATGAGGTCAAGGAAAAGACCATTGTTGATTTGGTCAGGGATACAAAACTCAGTCACTCCACAAAGTGCATTTGCAGGCCGTGGCCAAGGTCCTAAATCTTTAGGTGTTGGTGATTGTCAATCCATGCAAGTTCAAAGTCCTTTGCTTGTAGGTGGTGGATCAATCACAGTATGGATTTATGTAGTTGATATAAGTGGAACAAAGAAGTTTGCTTTTATGAACAGGTTGTTTTCTGTAACCTCGAACGGGTGGAATGAATTTACTTTCACACCATCACTCGACAATACAACACTTGAAGCAACCATCTTTGGATTCCCATTGTACAAGATCAATCCAACGGCTTATGTTGAATCTGATACATTGCTTGATTCAGCAGATCGTCTTGCAGCTGTATTAAGTGCACCTCGAATCACGGCTTTATCTGTATGGAGTAATTAAGATGCTAGTACCTAGATCTTTTCAACCGCTCGCAAGAGAACAATCTACATATATGGGTGTGACTGTTGTGGGTGGTGTAGTCAATCAGTTTGCACAAGCCTTGGTTCAAATGTCTCATTGCAAGTTTTTAGGACATGCAAATTATACAATTGCAAAAGATACTGTTGGCAGGTTTGGTGCAATCTTCTCAACAGTGACAAGCACCAATTGGTCAGGCATTTCACCTGGTCTAAATAAGACAAGTAAGTATTACTCGTTCATGTATGGATCAACACCAATCAGTGAATGGATAGGTGTTATCTTTCAGTATGTGGCTACAAATTCAAGTAGTGGAAATAGCCCTGCAATCACATTCAGAATCAAGAATACAAGCGGCACTGTTCTTTCCAAAGCGGTCAAGTTCTCATTTCCTGCACACCTCCAAATGTTCAATGATGGTGATCTTGACAGACCTGCAACAGCAACCACAGGTGCAACCTTTTACAATCCACCAAGTGGAACAAGTGGTACTGATGATCCAAGGCCCCTTTATATCCCCTTATCAAACCGTGGTGAAATGCTATTGTTTGAAGTGGAGGTTGAAGACTGTGATCTTGTATCTGTTTCTTTCTTTGATCTATACCAACCTGAGGTGACACCATGAGTATTCTTGAACAACATGGTAGGCGTGTCTTTGTCTTAGAAATTGGTGGCCTTTCCACACGTTATGTTTCTGATAGTGTGGATATCTCCACAACTAACCTTGATGCAAACTTGACAACGGGTGTGCCTTACTCAAACGTTGAAGGCATTGTTGAAGTGGGTGCATACCAAGCAAGCATTGATCCTGCTGGTGGGATTGCAGACTATTCACCTGTTTCAATTATGCTTTCATCTGAAAGATTAAGAGGGGGTTTATCAGATCCACATGTGATCTTTGGAAGATGTGGACCTCGTGCAACTGATGTTATCAAGGCACAAGTATCAACTGACATCTTTCACAATGACGCAACTAAAACAATAACAGTTGATCAAGACTTTACATCTTTGTCATTTCCAAGGGTGATGCATATAGGTGCAGAAACAGTTCGAGTGAGTAGTGCAACGTCAACCACACTGACCATTTCAAACCGTGGTGTTGGTCGTACTCCTATTCAAACACATGTCTCATCATTAGGTGGAACCAATGTGCCTGAAATCTTCACTGAGATTGTAAACTTTAGAGGGCGTAAAGCTTCATTGTTTATGGGGCAAAAAAGACCAGATGGATCAATCAATGCAATGACTGAAATCATCAATGGCTTTATAGAAGAATCACCTGATGTTGAAACAATCAATGCAATCAATCTTTCTATTATCCCATTGACCGCACTGATTGATAATAAAGTTTCTGATACTGCATTGAACACAACACTGGTGCAGGGCTATCATAACTTTGACGAGTTGAACGGCTCCAAACTTGAATACATTATTATGACAAGTGAAAGTGAACCGTTTAGAATAGTTGGATCAACAGGTTCAAGTACATTGACATACTTATCTGATGACCTACCTATTGATCACTCAACTACATTTGACGCAAGCCTACCACCTGCTGATGATGGCAATTATTATATCCATCCTAGATACCCAGAATTGATCAATAGTGATGGTCGCTTGTTTCCTCAAACAATGACAGCCACTACATTGACATATGATAATACAGATACGAGTTACAATAGTTTGGTGCCTTCATCCAATGCTACTAAACGAGTGAAGGTGAGAACACCAAGGGGTGAAGTAAAATCATATAGATTGACATCAGGCGTTCAAAGATTTCCACAAGTCATCAATGATATTTTAGAAACCAATCAAACAGGGTCACCGTTGGGTACGTTGGGTGCCTTCATTAATTGGAAAGTATCAGATGACAATTCTTTTATGATGAAGTCATTAGTGAATAAAGAAACAGCAGAATCATACATATTCTTTTTCACAGGTAAACGTGCGTTGAAGTACCTTGAGTTTGTCCATGAATTGCCACCCTTGGGAATATGGGATAATAACATCACAGGTATTTATACAACAAACAACATGGAAAGGTTGTTTTATCCTTTCGACATTTGGGTGACTCCATTCCCAACAGATCCCATTGTTGAACAAGGAGCTGTTGAAGAACCTTTTGAAAGTGCATCTTGGGCATCATTTAAAGGAGGGGATAGGAAAGACCAAAGCAAAAAGAATGATATTCGAGGTACAGCCCTTGCATATTATCAAAATGGAGAACCAACCATTCTTGTGAAAGACAACCTTGGTTTACCAACTTCACCAAGTGCGGGCGTGTCCTTTGGTCTTGAGGTCGTATACTATGACAGAAGAGAAGACAGAGAAGGATATCAAACCTTTCCTATAACGCATCAAACAACAGCAACATACGGCGGCTCTGACATTGGATACTTATTACACATTGAAGAACCATATGCAGATTCAAGGCGTTCATCGTTTGGTGATTGGTCAGGATATGAACCTACTAAGATATACTTAACCAATCGAATTACATTTCAAACACCAGGTGAAGCAATCTTAAAACTTCTTCAAAGCGGTGGGGGTTCGAGCATCAACGGTTCATTTGATACATCATCAATTGGATTGAATATTGATGAATCAGAGATTGATATTAATTCATTTCTTCAATATGAATCCATTCCTAACATTATGATCAACCTTGATTTACGAAGTGAAGGTGAAGATTTTAGAAGTGTACTCACTCCACTTCTTCAAGCAATGGGTGCAGTGTTGGTGATGAGAAGAAATGAAAACGGGCGGTGCAAGATTGCATTGCAACCCATAGGTTTAGAACAAGCATCATCAAGTGCATTGACTATCAATGAAGCTGATTGGATTGCAGACACACCACCAACTTGGTCAACTTATGAAGACATAGTCACACAGATTGAAATCAACTTTGATTATGATGTGAATGAACAGAAGTTAAGAACAAAGCGGGTGTTTAATAATCAAGAAGCAATCAACAGATACAACAATGAAACCAACGGCATCAAGCTTGATTTGTATGGTGTCTCATCAAGTCAGATAGGTGGAACGGGCGGTGACTCTTTTTCTTTCTTCTTGCCTGTCATTACTCGCATATTCAATCTACTATCAAACCCGTTGAGAATATGGCGTGGTCTGATTGGTACAGGTCAAAGTGCGTTGATGGATGTTGGAAGATATGCACTAGTAAACTCACCTTTCTTAAAAGCATATGGTGTTGATTATGGTGTTACTGATGGTGTTGGTTTTATTCGTTCCATACGTCAAGAACTGATGAGTGAAGGTTGTGAAATCGAATTGATTCACACAGGTGTCCGTTCATCATCATGGAATGATTCAGCACTAGTCACTGCTACACCATCCACAACTACAGTGACGATTGATCAAGATGCTTTCTCGAACTCCAATGCCTTGGGTGTGGATGTCAAAGATTCTGACTTCTTCAAAGTGGATGATGTGGTTGACTACTTACCCCCGGGTGATCATGACAACGCAATCACAGGTTTGATCATTTCATCTATTGTTGACAATGGTGCAACTGCTACAATCACGTTTACAACTAACCACGGTATTTCAACTTTAAACGGCACACTTGAACCCACTGCTTATGCAACAGCCACGGCAGGTCAACAGGTTGATGCCTATATTGCCAACGCATCAGGTGTGCTTGGTACATCTGACAATGGAAAGGAATTTGTATGAGTCGCTATACAAAAGCACAACTAGAGGAAAAGCTTGATATTCTTGAACATCAAGTAAGACGTTATAGAAGAGCATTCAATCAAATCAATATTGATGTTGAAGTCAATAAGACAGTCAATGTGAATATCGAACGCAATGTAAATCCACATGAGCATGTTCATTATGTCTTGAAGAATGCAGAATCTGAATGGTCTGACAACATCACAGAACCTGGTGAAGGTGGTGACTCAAGTCGTATCACATACTATATCAAGAACAAGAATGCACTTGGTTGGACTTGGGAGGATGACTATGTAAAGAACGGTCAGTTTGCATGGTGCGGTGCATTTGCTGCTGCTGTCTATGGTCCAAAGGTGCGTTTCAATATTCGTCAAAAGATCTTCCCTTCTTGTTATCGTCTGTATGACAATTGGTTTAATACATCACGTCATCAAGATAAAGCATCAATAGTACCTGGTGACATTGTGGTTGTGTTTACATCTGATGAACAATCACCTAGCTATGGGAATCACATCACCATTGCTCGAACTTCACCTGATAAAGATGGAAACTTTCATACTACAGAAGGAAACGCACACGGCGTTGGACCAGATCAAACGTGGCGTGAAGGTGTTGTGAAACGTACTAGAAACATTGAGAACGTTGCACATGTCTACCGCTTGATTGATGAGGACTATGATGAATAGTGAAGAAGATGTTAAAGAAGAAAAGACCATGCTTGACAGGTTAGGAGGTCGTAAAGCAATGGCCTTTTATTGTACCTTGCTAGTTTTATTTATACTTGCTTTAATAGGAAAGGCACACGCTGAAATCATTAGTGCAATTGATAGTTTATTCTTAATCTTTGCAGGTTCCAACGTGATCAAATCCAAAACACAACAGACTCAAACAGGAGAAAACAAAGATGGCACTATCAACAAATGATCCAATCTCAGCAGGTTCAATTCGTGCAGTCTATAATGCATCATCAGTCAACAATACAAATTGGAATGATTTAGTTTCAACTGACTTTGTAGACACAACCACGGGTTCAACTTGTGCAGCAAGTTTAAAGTTTGCTTTTCTTGCTGTGGTCAATAAAGGATCTGATCTTGCATATATTAAATACCGCGCTCGAACGGGTGCAGGTGATGCAGTCACAAATGAATTGCCTGTTGATTATTTATACAGTGATGACATTGCTACAATCTCAACTGAAATTTCAACCATAGCATTTAAAAAAGGTGCAGCAGGTGATTCAGTTTATTTTGTTGCAGGCTTTGTGAAATAAGGAGATACAATGAGTATTAAAATACAAGCAAACCCTTCAAGCACTGGTTCTGTAGTAGGTGGCCTTACATACAAGGGTTCTTACAACGTAACAACAAACTCACCTGATTTGACTTCATCAGTTTTAGGAGACTACTATCTAGTGAATCCTGATGCAGGAACATTGGCAGGTGTAGCAATTAATGTTGGTGATCACATTGTGTTTAATCAAGATGCAGCGTCACCATTAACAAGTGCAATGTTTGATGTGGTTGACAACACTGATGCAGTCAATAGTGTGAATGGTGAAACAGGAACTGTTGTTCTTAATTTAAAAACAATCAATGATGTGAACGCTACATTGACACCAAGTGATTCAACTTTCTTAGTTGGTGATGGTTCTGAATGGATAGGTGAAAG
>UEXN01002044.1_pt1 | contig 14839 bp, 10 predicted proteins | sample 1796711 | NCBI WGS metagenome assembly UEXN01 (sample SAMEA4772470, study PRJEB27181) | metagenome | reverse complement strand
AGTTTGGATTAGGTATTGAACAAACAGCAACTTTTGCAAAAGGTCTCCTGGATATCGAAGGAACAATTGTTGCTAATCAAGACCTTCAGTTCTTGTTTGGAAAACAAATAAATCTATTCGAGCTAGCACGTTTGGGTAATGCAAAAGATTTTAATGGCTTGCAGACCGAGTTATTCAAGCAGTTAAAGAATACAACAAATATTCAAGAAATGTCACTCAACAAGCAAGAATTATTGACAAATGCAACCGGATTAACTGCAGACCAAATATCCAGGGTCCAAAAGGGATTGAAGCTTAATAACAATGAGATTAAAAGTTTCAACGATCTATTGGGTAAAGATGGTATAACAGCTCTAACTAAACTCACGGGTAGCTTCAATGCAATCAAAGCTAACATTACTAAAAATTTATCACTACCCGTAAAAGATTTCTTAGATGACTTGAATGCATTTTTGGGAAAGAAGCAGACAATAAACCAGATAACTGATGCATTTAATAAATTAGGAGAGAAGCTGAGAGGATTCTTTGATGGTTCGGGAGATGAATTATTCAAAAGGGTTGAGCAAGTAGCACTAAACGTGGAGTCTATAGTAGCTAAGCTGGCTAGCGTATCGGGAATAAGCTCAGAATCTTCCAGGACTACTGTTACCGCCACCGCTGACGATGGATTTATATCAGACGATGGAACATTTGTATCAAGTCCAGCTGGTACTCTAAAGTTAAATGATCAAGATTCTATACTATTTGGTACAGATCTAGGGGGTGGAGATTCTTCAGGAGAAGTAACGGCAGCTCTTGCAAATATAGCGGAGGGGATAACAACTCTAGCTGCAGAGACTAAAAAATCTAACGAGACCGTACAGAGTAGTTTAGATGGTATGTCCGGTACTATCAATTCAGCTATGGGTCCAGGTGGTACCCTATACAACACAGCTATCAGGGTGAGGGAGTAATATGGGTTTAGAAAATCTAAAGAGTGCATTTAATAATATTACGGTACCTGACAGGGCTACGTACAATAAATCTAAATTTAGAGATACACCTCAAGTAAACAGACCAACCGTTCCAGTAGATTTTATTTCATCACCTATATTGGGTTTTACCTTAAAGATGAACAACTCTGAAGACTCCCAGTTAGCCTTAAAGACCGGTGATAATTATACCGCAGTTCCTCCAACCAATATGATAGATCGGTTGGGAGACATACCAACAAAACCAACAAATTCTATAAGAACTCAATTACTAACTCTCAAGACTGGATTAGGATATGGAGATTTAACGATTAATTCTACACCACAACAAGGAGAGTTCAAGAATGGATTCTTAGAGAAGTTACAAACACTCACATCAGTTTTTAGATCGCCTATAACAGAAAATGTTTTGGATTATGGTCTAAACAAATTTGGTTTGGATGGTTTTGGTAATTTTAAGAATATTTCTGGTCTAGCGGCTAAAGTCGAGACACCAAATGTAACACAAGCATCGTATAGATTCTATAGTGCTCTAAAGGACGAAAATTTTGCAGTAGATAATGCTAATGATTTATTTGGAGTTTTGGATAAGGCTCAGGGATTAGGAAACATTATATTTAATAACGCAGGAAAGTTCCGCTATGAAGATACATTGTTTGAAACACAATTTCAACCTACTCCCACTGCTGCTGATGCCAAGAAAGTCGATAGAACGGGAACCTTTTACGGCAGACCTATTTTTGAAAATGAGTATAGAGGAATAGCATTCCAAGCCATCACACCAAATGCTCTACCTACGGGGGGTATAGTATCACCTGGAGGAGAGTTACCTAATCTTGCTGTACTTCAAGCCGTCAAGACAGATATGTCCTATCAAGATTCAGTTCTTGATACTTACCATGAGAATATTACATTAAACCTACCAGGTGGATTCAACTTCAGGGTACCAACCGCGGGCTCTCTCAAGAGAAAAAAGGGAAGTTTTGTTCCTGGTGACATTTCAATAAGTGGAGGTGGTGCGGGTGGACCATCTACTCTAAATATAGATTTAAATAATCCATTTAGTGTTGGTCCAGGAAGTTATGATTTTTCAAATACAAGATCATTTTTAGCACCATATACAGGTGTACTGGGTACACAAATAAAAAATATTCAGACTAAACTCTCACGAATTGAGTTTCGAGATTCAGTCAATTTCTTAGATGGTAGTTTAGATGGTTTAGGACCAGTTTTTACTTCCATAGGGGATAGATTTAGAAGTGCAGGTCAGACTGGAGCTGCTATAGGAGGTAGTATATTCAACACCAGTGGTGATGTATTGTCTGCCATAAGCTCCGGAGCAGTCGATATAGGTACGAGGTCGTTTAGAGCAACGAGTGCTGGTTTAGCATTTACAAGAGATAAGAGTAGATCTTTTGGTATAGGAGCTGGTGACAAGGTAGGAGATGTACTATCCTATTTGTCTCAAACGTGGCAATCTCGACCGGTGGTAGATTGGAGATTAGATCCATCAAATAGAAATTTTTTATCCGGAATAGGCTCAGCAGGTCGTTCCACAGCAGCTTTTATTGGTTCAGCTGGAATTACAGCTGGAAGAGGAGCAATTAAAATAGGTTCAGCATTTCTTAATCCACTAGCACAGGGATTGAGGAGTAGTTTTCAGGGTACAGGAGGCAGTGCTATATTCCAGGGTAGTGTGATGGACGACCTCAAGAGTGTAGGTGATTTTGTTGCTAAGGGATGGAACAGACTGGGACAGATAGATCTCCCAGACTTACCGGGATTTGGAGGTATTCAGCGTTCTGAGCCAATTGACCTCACAGCTCTAAAAAATAGTTTGAAGGCAATAGCCATGAAGTCTGGTCAAATCTTATCCTCTGTAGGAGGGGCTGTTGGTGGAGCATTAGGACCCGTTGGTGCAGGATTAGGATCAATAGGTTCTGGAGTCAGCAGAGGTTTAGGAGCTCTGGGTAGAGGAGCAGCAGGTTTAACCTCATCGGCTGGTAGATTTGCTAGTCCGCTAGCTAGTGGAGCATTCAATACTGCCAAAGCTGGTTTTGAGATAGGTAAAGATGTTGTAGGATTTACTGGAAAGTTGGGTAAAGCTATATATCTTGACGCTAAGGCTCTTCCTGATTTAAATTTAGGATCACCCATAACGGTTAATGGAAATTTAGGAGGTTTACCGTTTCTTCCTCGAATAGGAGCTTTGCTTCCTTCAGTGGGTATACCATCATATCCATATGCTGCAGCAAGACCAAAAACTTTAACAGAATTACTAAGAGATAAAGCTGGAATACCGTCACCATTGGGACCACCACTGAGACCTGGTCAAGAAGTGGAAGATAGATTAGTTGGTATGTTGGGAGTTAGAAACATCTCCAATAGTGAAGGCTTTTTGGTTTATGCAGAAAATAACACTTTTCAACAAAATTATGGTAGATTGGAAGCTGGAACTGTATATTCACAATTAGCCAAGATGCCAGTATCAGGACTAAACCAGTTAGGACAGCCTGAATATGGATACGGACCTGCACGATTGAAGTATGGTAGACCACCTTATGATATAGATCCTGAGGATGGACGCAATGGTATGCAATTCGTCCGATATGGTGGTAATGGCTCAAATATAGTAGATCAAGCATCTTTGAGTCAAATGAGGGCTTCTGGAGTGATCAGCTATGTCGATCAAACGGCTCAAAATGTAGCGCAGTTAGATCAACTCCATATAGAAAATGCAGCATCTCCTGGAAGTACGGATATTCAATCCAAAACTTTATCATATATTTATTTTGATGCACTTTCAAATGGAGCAATATCTCAACCGGTATTGATGTCGAGTACATTCTCACAAGCCTCTAGATTTCAATTAGCATATGATGCTAGATCAATTTTACTCAAAGGAGATACAGCATTAGGTAAACCAACACTAGCAGATCTACCAAGCAGACCAGGCGATGAAATGTATGCTAGCAGGTTTCGAACAGCTACAGATGATGATAGTCAAATAGGTCAGTGGGTGACCAATACATATTATCCAGGAAATATACAACCTGGTGTTGATCAACACACATTAGAGCCAATAACTGAAAATAAAAACTCATTAGTGGAATCTCCACAACATGGAATGCCTTTTTACTTTAAGGATCTCAGAGATAATAAATTTGTAGTATTGAGAGCGTATTTAGTAGGAGGTATCACGGATGATTATTCACCCAATTGGAACACAGAAGAGTATCTGGGACGCTCCGAACCCGTTTACATATATCAAAATACGGTACGGAATTTAAACTTTACGTTGAGATGCTTTGCTTTATCTGCAGGTGAACTCGATCGTATGTATGGCAAGCTAGAAAAATTATCTGGAATGGCATATCCTGAATATAGAGAAGATGGAGATCTATTTGGAAAAGTAAGAATGAGACCACCTCTAGTACGCATGAGACTTGGAGAACTATATGGTACTTCAAAGACTGTTGGGACTTTAGGATTTTTCAATTCTCTGAACGTATCATTTCCTGAGAATACTGTGTGGGAACATAGAGAAGGTGCAAGAGTACCTAAATATTTTGACATATCAATGAACTATACAGTTATCTCAGAAGGTGTACCAGAAATGGATAGTAAGAGGTATGGTATATCAACCGGTACGGATTTATCTTATAAACAAGAAAAATATGGACAATTATCAAAAGCACTAGAACAAATACCTAACATCGATTTAGATACAATAAATACAGTGGCTGGGAATATAGGGAATTTAGTATAACATGAAGAGATACGCCAATACAATTATTAGAAAGAAAGACCAAAACAATGAGTATGGAGAGAGAGTCGGAACAGTGAATGCTTACAGAACCACTCTATACGCACCGGTCCAAGAATCAAACAATGATGTTTTTGTTGTGACACAAGAGGGTGACCGTTTAGATCAATTAGCGTTTCTGTACTATGGAGATCAATCATATTGGTGGTTCATAGCAAGAACAAACAATTTAGTTACTATGAATGTACCTGCAGGGACATCCTTGAGGATACCACCTGATCCTGCAGGAGCAACCGATCTATAATAAATGAGTGATCCAAAAAAGTTTTTAGGTAATACCAATCTAGACGGTTTTGATTTACCCCAAGACGTCAAGATGAAACTATATGCTCGACAGGTTTTAGCTGGAGGCACCACACCTCCAAATCAACCACTTAGTTTTAATTTTGATGTGGGCGATATACCCAACCCAACTATAAATGAAGTCTTAGGTGGAGAGGGACATGGATACGGAGGTGCAGCGGATTTATCCTCAAGAGTACCAATGGCACGTTTATGGACTGCTGTTCAGGTAGTCCAACAAGACGACTCCAACGACAATCTATCCACTGATTATCCGGATAACAAATTTCCATCAGAAGACAAAAGAATTGAAGCAGAGCAGGCTGGTACGTCATATGTCAGAAAGACAGACGAACAAGGAAGAGAAAGAATCTACGAACGACCAATAACGGAAGTAACACAGATAACAAAACCTAAAGTGTATATGCTAGGTAATAACGTTGAGAATACGTTAGATTCAAAGATAATATATTCCACCGAGCAACAACTCGACAGTACAGGCATATTTCCTGATCCCAAAATGTCTCAGAAGAATCCAAATGAATTCTTTTCACCTCCAGCAGGTTTGACATCAGTCACCATTAACTCACGCAGCATCACTGGTACTCTGGCGTCTCAGTATGAAGCTGTGGTGAGATTTTCTGTACATAATATTCATGACTTCACTAACATTTATTCAAGATACATTCTGAGAAATGGAGCTACAGTCGTCATAGATGCTGGATGGGATACCAGTTTGCTATACAATCCAGATATCATTATAGATGAATCTGCAGTCAAGGGACTGGGTAGAGGAGATACTATGTTCGATGCCTTGTATGGTAAAAAGGGCTTTGTGACTACATCCGGGGGCGATCTGTTGACGATCGTGGGTACGGTTGGAAATTTTAGTGCTGAGTTTAGACCAGATGGTTCATTTGATTGTAGCATAAACGTATATGGAAGAAATGTTGGTTTAGTAGAAAGATCTTTTGATTCATCATCACCCACAGACCCATCAGAGGGTCAAGCCAGTAATGAAAGTAATCTCTTTGTGAAAAAAATCCACGATAGAATTCTTCAAACAATTAAAGGTAATCACAAAAATCAAGTAGGAAACATAGATTCTCTTAACTCTTCCAAAGCAAAAAAATATGTGATAGAAGACTTTGGTCCTACGATACAATCTCCTACTGGTGTAGTACCTTTTGAAAAAGATAATACACCTCCAAAGACCAAGGAGTCTATTGCAACAACTGGAATTTATATCAATACAACAGATCCTCATAAGTCTCTAGATTTTTCAAACACATTTATTACCGTTCAGGTGATGGAAGAAATTTTGAGTGAAATTAGCGGAACGGGAAATACAGATAGTCCACTTTTCAAAACTACAAACGAATATACTCAAGTAACTGATGGGTTGTATGATCAACAAACATCATACCAACCGGATGATACTAACAAACTTCATATTATATATCCCGAGGATTGGGGTATGATTATTGGCTCGGAGCCACCACCATCACCAATAACAGAATTTAATTTTGCAGAAATAGATCCAGGAGAAGAATCTAGTGTATGGGATACAATACAAAGTAGAATACCCAGTGGTGGCATAAAGATCAAGATAACTAGTGGAATAACAGACAATCTAAAAGCCAAAACGAATACAGTGAGTCTCATGGGAAGAGATGGAAGAACACCACTTTATATAGAATTTGTTGACGGTGGTAACATTCTCGGAGAACTTCAGGGTGGAGGTGAGTATGCAGTGAGAGAGTATATCCCGGGACTAGGTGGCAAGAGTGGTCACTTCAAGATTGATTATCCATGGCCAGAAAAAGCCACTACGGACCTCAGTGCATTCAAACTATTGGATCAGCTCCCTGGACCATATGATATACCAATGGTTAGATTATCATTTACCATTGATCTAGCTCTTTCGGACCAATCCATTAATGCTCAACAACAACAATACGCTTGGATAGATGAGAATACAAATAACAGTATATATCTCCACACCGTGGGTAATGAATACATAGGAGGAATTCCAAATCGTTTTGATATAGGTTTTTTTGATGAACGGTTGGGTGAAGGAGCGACTGCTCTTTTGGAGGTTACTGTAGGTGAAAATCTGTTAGCTCAGTCAGGTAAGGCACCTCAAACAGATGACCCATCAGTAGGAAGATTCAAGGTGAAAAAGAATTTTGAAACTGTACTTGGTGGAGACACAAATACTGCACCATCTCTTCCAACATGTGAATTTTATCTGTGGGATTCAAATGGAAATCGCGTCGATCTTAATAATCTACCCACTGATATCAGCACATTTCAGTTAGAGCCAACCACTAGTGAAGAGTACTTTGAAGATCTAAAGATGCTCCATGATAATGGGTATGGGTTTATCGACAACAGGGGACGTCTCTTAAATGCAGCTCAGAAACTAAAATCTATATTCTATGATCCCAAAATGTACTGGTGGTCCACAACGGATGATGGATTTTTTGTAAACGCACAATTACCAACTTGTTATTGGAAGAAAGTAGAGATGAGTGATGCTCAACGAGCAGCTCCTGATATGATCTTGAATATTGGGTCTTGGAGATGGAGCTATGATCCAACCATCGAGTTTCCACAAAAGTGGAACAGCTCCAATGCAACCATACAAGAGTATGTTTCAGAAGATTATGAAAATACCAAGAATTACAACATAGAAACGGATCCACAGAACAACTCAATTCGACGAGCACTCAAGCAACTATTGGATGTAGCAAAGATCGGAACACCAACTGCTGAACGATCTGTAAATCTTTTGAATACCGTATTGGCTTCAAATCCAGTATATCGTGATCTAAATTACAACCCTGATATAACCGATGATGGCATCTTGGTACCAAACCCTGGTACTCAGGCGTATATTAAAGTCGCAGCAGGAACCATCACTACTCCGATTCCACCACAAGAACGAACAAAGGATAAACACCTCTTCAACACTAAGTATTATGATTCCGTGAAAGATCTACTACAAGAACCACAGGGTAAACTACAAGAAGACAAGACGAAAATGTCAAGGGATGGAAGAAGTCAGGTTCTAGAGAGCGATATGTTTAGTGGACAGATTGGTATCCCAATAGGTGAAATATTCATAAATTTAAACACCATAACGACTCTATATAGGACATCAACCAAGATTCCAGAATTTTTAGGTAAGCTGACAGATGAGTTGGATTCGTACACTTCAAATAATGCTGATTTTCAATTAGGAAACTATCCTAGCGGTACATACTACTTGAAAGATTTATCATTTCCTAAATTGAAAAAGAGTTCTTTTGATCAACTGTTTATATTTAATCCACACTCACCCAATAGTATTGTAAAGAATTTATCAATGAACTATACGGTTACCAATGATTCCTTGATAGCTGATGAGGTAATAAATGCATTGGGTGGATCTGCAGGAGGTTTATTTCCTCTGGGCGATCTTGTGGATTCTAGAATAACTACTAATGATTGGTATGACAGCCAAATAACACTTCCTGAGAATGCTTCGATACGATATCTACCCAGTACTGCAGGAGGTATCCCTCAAGCACTCAAGATAGATGGAGTCTCTACGGGGTATGCAGACAAAGGTGCATATGAAGCAACGTTTGCAAAACCGGCAGATTTTAGAGAAGTTATGGGAAAGCCAGAGAGTACTTCCAGAGAGGTTGGAACCAGTAACGCTTCATTATCTAATGATTCCGGTGTAAACGTATCGGCTGAGGGTAACGATGATGTAGGAACAGGGGTGGGAAGTGCTGCTGATAGAAATCAAAAGAGTAATGAACTAGAAAAGTATGAAGATGGTATAAAAATATTACCAATAGAGGTATCATTTGACACGTATGGTATTGGATATAATATGGTTGGAGGGATGGTTAGATTAGATTATCTTCCCAGTACGTGGTTGGATAGACAGGTCATACAGCTACTTGGACAATCTCACACAATAACACCAGGTACATGGACAACCACATTATCAGGGAGAATGGCAACTCACCCAAGTTTACTTACAGGTCCTGGTCGAAAATTTAACCCAAGGACAGGCAATCCATTATCAAACATAACATATGTATCCAAGGATGATTTGGTTGTAGATAAGAAAGGTATTGATTTTATAGGACTGAAGGGGTGGAGTTCATTTACTAATGTGATAACTCAGCTAAATCCAGTACAATCTACACAACCGTTTACTACTGGAGCAAAATTTACAACAAAGATAGCTTTGGATCTTTTCAACTATCCACTGAGAGACAATTTTCCAGATCTGACTAAATCTCAAATCAAAAAAATGTTAGATCCTAAACAACCAAGAGTATTTGCTTCTCTTGTAAATATTTTTTATAATTGTTTTGCTCAAGGACCTACTATAGTGGTACCATCAAATCCACTGGATAGTAATTCAGAGCAGATAGATATTGAAGATCCTTCGAGTAATGAAATATTTCCAGCATTGGGTTTTGGTAGATATGAAGTTCCGTTTCAAGGAACACCAAATGAAAATTTAGAGAGAGTTCTCGATGCCATGTTTACTTTGGGATCAAGAGGAATAACGATCAAGGCAAACACTGATATAGAGATTTTCCAATACAGAGGCAATGGAATAATTTCTTGGTTCTTTGCACCTAGAGTGAACGAACAAGAAAAAGTGTTGCCTGGTGAGTTACTTTTTAGTAAGTTTATACATGGGATAATACAATCTAACAAGTCTTAACGGATACATACAAATGGTTACATTAGAAGATTGCTACATAGTAATACCTATATTTGCATCACCTACCAGACATTCTCGACATGGAGAGAACTCCTTGTCTGTTTTGTACGTGAAGCCACCAAACGAACCTTCTGAGATCAGAACATTCAACCATCTGGATAATCTGGAAGCGGGAACACTAGACGATCTCATGAATGTTCCTATGATCACACCTAACAAGAAGGATTTGCTATCCGTGTATCCATTTCCTCAAGTATATGATGCAAGTCTAATGTGGTATTATCTAACAGGAAATGATCTAGATCTATCCGACATCAGGATAAATTGTTTGGATGTCATGTATAATAAACACTATAGTATAGAAAATATTAATGCAGTAATACCACTATTAAAACATAAAGAATATTGCGATGCCGTAGCTGTCAGGATTGAAACTTTCTACTCGCTTCTCAAGGATGATCAACTTACTAGTTATATCGAGTACAATAACAATGCTATACTTGCTCTATACTCAATTGAGAGAGTTGGAGTGAAGGTTGATCCACAAGTCATTGAGTTGTTTGGATCCAAAGTAGAGAAACACATTAGTGAAAACAAAATGTATACGGATTATTTCTTATGCACATCTGCAGGTCGTCCATCAAATAGCTTTGGTGGTATCAACTTTGCAGCTCTGGAACCCAAGAAGAGAACTTTCATTGTAGCCCAAAATGACTATCTAATGGAATGTGATTATGATGCATATCACGTGAGAATACTGGGGGACTTGATAGGTTATGAATTTCCTAAAACCTCAGTACATGAACACCTCAGACAGTATTATGGAAACGTAACGTACGATGAGAGTAAGGCAATGTCATTTAAATATCTGTACGGCACTATACCTCCTCAGGTTGGAGAGATGAATCCGTTCTTCAAAGGAGTCAAGGATTTATCTGATCTATTGTGGACAAACTTTAATTCTGATGGATTCATAGAGACCCCCATATACAAGAGAAGATTTTTAAAACAGAACTACGATGACATGTCAGCAAACAAGCTATTGAACTACTACATTCAGGCTACTGAGACTGAACGGAATATTCGTACGATTCTAGAGATTCAAAGATACTTATACAAGAAGAAGACTATCCTGATTTTATACAATTATGATAGTTTCTTGTTCGATGTGCATGAGAAAGAAAATGTTATATCCGACTTGATGGAAATTCTACAGAAAGGAGGATTTATCGTGAAAGCAAAATCAGGAAATAATTTTGGAGATATGAATGAAGTTAACATCTAAGATACTAAGAGAGATCATCCAGGAAGTCATTGAAGAGAACGATGGATATACTAAGCTGACTAAACTGAATGGTGAAATACCACACAATTGAGCAACCCACGTTGAGTGGAAGGTTTCCACTAAGAAACAGTTGGGTGAAGGTAAAGTAATGACACATACATTAACGGAAGATGGTTCGATTGAATACTATACAGTTAAATTTGGTAATAAGTTGTACGAGGACGTACCAGCCGAGAAACTAAAGGTGACTAAAGTAAAAGAACATTCACATGGTCCAAAACGAAAAAAGAAGAAAAAATGATAAAATTAAAAAAACTGCTGCAAGAAAGTTCACCTGGATTCGAAAATAGAAAATTTGGCGATCCATTACCAACTTTAGCTGATGTCAAGGAGGCCAAGAGACTTAAAGAATCAAAACTTCCTACATTTTCAAAACTAAGTGATGTTTCTGACTATGGACATAAATGGGGAATCAATTTTGGTGAAATGGAAACAATTGATTTTGGTCCAAGAGAATCCGATATGTATGATTGGAACGATAGACGGCATTACGACGAGGTAAAGAAAGAATTTCACGCTCATATGGACAAGATAGGAAAGAAACTTAATTCTGCCGTAAGCGATATGGAGAACTCTTGGAAAACGTGGGATAAAATTTTAAAAAAGCATCGCAAAAAAGATAAACGATAATGATAAAATTAAAAAAACTACTACAAGAGAACTCTCCTGGATTTGAGAACAGAAAGTTTGGTGATCCGTTACCAACACTGGCTGACGTCCAAGAGGCCAAGAGACTCAAAGAGGAAGGAAAACTAACAGAATCCAGCCATGATTATGGTCTCGACAATGCAGCTAACCAGATAGCCAGGTTGGAGATATCACTGAAGGCTTTTGCTCGTGATGTAAAGAAGGATTTAAATCGTAGTGAAATGAATGAAGTCACCAAGACTCTCAAAACCTTTAATGATTTCTACAAAAAATTCAAACAGATGTACACAACCATCTCGTAGTGATCAAACTCAAAAAACTAATAATCAAGGAGCAATCTGAAACTATACAGGTGTCGGGGATTGGAACTTACGATCATCCAACGCTCAAGAAAAAAGTACAGAGAATGGCTACGGATCTAGCTAAAATAGCAAAGTCCGGGAAGTTCAGCAAGTCTTCCAAGATCAGCATTAAGGCATTTGGTCAAATGTGGGATGCTTTAGATCAATACGAGAGGAATAGTTGATTGGAGTATAACATGAAAATTAATTTAGATGAACTAACAAGAGAATGGTCTTATAGAGTACATACAGGGATACCTGATCCAAAGGATTCGGGTCACGTAAATACTCTGAGAGAGATTCTAGAAGAGAAGAAGTATCCACGACGTTTTATTGAAAAACTATTAGGTGAATTAGATTTAGTAAAAAATAAAGATACAGGTAACGTTTATACTGTACAAAAGGCTAATAAAAGCAAACATGACGTTATAAAAAAAAATGCCTCACAATCAGATATAGATAAACAAGATTCAACTGATAAACCAAAGCAAGATAAAGAACCCTCACCAGAAAAAAAACCACAAGATGCTCCAGCAGATTCTAAGGAAGCTCTTATAAAACAGTTTCTTGCACAACAAGAACGAGATAAAGCCAAAATGATGGCAATGCTAAACGACCCAGATACATCAGCAGCAGATGCTGTTAGAAGTCTTCAAGCTAAGCAGAAATCGGATGAAGCCTTCTATCTATATACTCCTCTAAATAAAGCATTACAAGCAAAGGGTTTTGGAAATAGAGTACAGGGGATTGATCCAGATACTGGTGAGACCATTACTAATAGTGAAAAAACATTAAAACGATATACTAGAGAATTACAATCAATACTGCAGGATGTAACAACTGAAGATAAAGATTCTTTTATAGAATATCTAAATGCTCCGGAAACACACGTACCTTTACCACAGGAAAGAAGTGGTAATATGGTCGATGCGCTGGAATCAGCTGGTATACCAAGAGAAGTAGCTAAGAGATTATTGAAACATACAACTCAAGATGACCAAAAAAAAGGCGTTGGTATGGGTGAATTTATGATGGCTATGATATACAAAAATGTCAAAAATTCAAATGGAGCAGGAGATTTAGCCTTTATAGATGAAGATGGTCAACAGCAAGAATTTGAAATAAAAGGACACAACGCAACTTTAGGAGCTAAACCTGACGAGACAAACCATTTTAAACGAGATAGCTTATCTAAACTTGGTCTTGAAGTAGTGCGTGAAAAAGGCAAGCAAACTGTTATACAATATGGTGGTGAAGAATATGCTCCAGGTCAGCTGCCAAATATAATGGCAAACGCATATACTAAGTTATCCGATGATGAAAAATCAACATTCAAAACAAATTTTATGGAGATGATGCTCAGTGATGTCTTTTCTCATCCAAAGGACACTATGGATGCTGAAGTGATATCCAAGTTTATGACCGACCCCGAACTTGCACCAGATTTTTCTGACCCTCGTTCGATTAACAATACGATAGGGTTACTAAATCATGTTAATTATGTTACAATGCATGGGTTTGATAAATTTTTAGCACATGATATGGGTGCTAGTGATAAAAGAGAAGCACGAGGATTAAATAATGGCAATTATACTTTTTTAAGTGGAAGTCCTATTGAACAAGCAAAACAGCTTAAAGCTGAGCTAGAAAATCCAAAAACATTAGTAATGTTCCAACCAGTAACTGCAAATCTCAGCAGACCTAGAATTGGACATTATGGTAACGCAAAAAAGAGAAAAACAAACCAATAAGCTAGATACTTATATAAGAAGCAATGGAGATAGAATATGTATTTTGAGAAGAAACTCTACAAACTTTTAAACGAGGCAGATGACGTCTTAGATAAAATGATAAAATATAAAGACGGTGATGGTAATGAAAAAGAAGCAACTGTTGGAGGTATACTTAAACAAGGTAAAGACCACCCAGCTCATGACGATGCTCAGAAAACATATGATGCTAGTAAAGGTGATGGAGGTGGTGAAGAGCCCAAAAAACCCGCACCTAAGATAGACGCTAATCCGTTTGGTGATGAACCTGCTGGTGAAGAACCTGATGATGATGGACCAAAAGCAGCTCCTGAGAAATCAGCTGCTGATGAGGAAATACTTGATTTTATAGGTACTATTGCTGACGCTGGTGAAAGAGGAGCAGGATTTGGTGATGAGAGGGTTCGTAGTAGTGTAACAAGAGACTTACAACAAGTAAAAGATAAAGGTGGAACTGTAGATGATATAGCTGACGTATTAAAAAAAGAAGCTGAATATATGAATCCTGAAGACTTTGAATTAGCAGACCAAGCAGCTGAAGAAATATATGGTGAAAAAATTCCACATGGTATTTCTGACGAAGAAATAGGAACTGCATTAGAATCTAAACAACCATTCAAAGAAAACTATAACAGACTTTTTAAAGGTCTCGGTGTATCAAAAGGAATGAGGAAATAATACATGAAGTATGAAGCAAAAATTTATAAGATCCTAAATGAAAACAGGGCCTTCGTAGCTAAGAGCAAAGAGACTGGTCGGAAGGTTTCCTTCAAGACCAAAGATGCCATGAGAGCAGCCATCAAGGGTGGTTCTCACGAACCTCTCGACAAGCCATCCAAACCAAAGGGTACCTCGGTAGAGAAACCAAGGAGTGGAGATTATGGCAATCCGGCTCAAGATCCTTCACCAGAAGTTCAAG
>UEXN01002040.1_pt1 | contig 14875 bp, 10 predicted proteins | sample 1796711 | NCBI WGS metagenome assembly UEXN01 (sample SAMEA4772470, study PRJEB27181) | metagenome | reverse complement strand
GCCCAGCCTGCTGCGTTGCTGGGGCAATCTACTGTTGATCCTTTGGAGCGTGCGCAGCAAAAGATGGCTGGTCGGACGCAGGGCGGTGCGGTTGAAGGTGTTAAAGATTCTAAATCGCGCCCTAAGCGTACATTGATGACAAGTTATGGGATAAAATAATGGCAGAAGTAAAACCCTTAGTTGCTCGTTTAGATAAGCGATACAAGACGTTACAGAGCCAGCGTTCCAATTGGGAGTCTCATTGGCAAGAGCTTGCTGACTTTATGCTGCCCCGAAAGGCTGACATTACCAAGAAGCGTACTCAGGGCGACAAGCGAACTGAACGAATTTTTGACGGCACGGCTATCCATGCTGTTGAGCTGCTGGCGTCTTCTTTGCACGGCATGTTGACTTCGCCAAGTACGCCTTGGTTTTCAATGCGTTACCGCGACACCGCCTTGCAGCGCGACGATGCTGCGAATGAGTGGTTAGAGATTTGCATGGATCAGATGTACCAGCATTTCAATCGGTCTAACTTTCAGCAAGAGATCCATGAGCTGTATTATGATTTGGTTGTTTTCGGCACGGGGTCTTTTTACGTTGAGTCTGAGGGCGATGGTTTGCGGTTTGCGTGTCGCCACATTGCCGAGGTTTGCATAAGCGAAGATCCCAGCGGTAGGGTTGACACTGTTTATCGGAAATTCAAGCTGACGGCTCGGGCAATTGCCATGCAGTTCCCTGGCGTTACAATGCCGCGTCAGGTGGAAAAAGATTTAAAAGATGATCCTTATAAAGAGCATGAGGTTGTTCACGCTGTCTTTCCGCGCGCAGAGGCGTCTGGAAAGTTAGCTAAGAACAAGCCTGTCGCGTCTGTTTACTATTTGGCCGACAATCGTGAGCTGCTTTCTGAGGGCGGCTTTGATGAGTTTCCGTTTATGTGTCCACGTTTTGTTAAGGATAGCGTTTCTACTTACGGCAGATCGCCTGCTATGACTGCTTTGCCTGATGTTAAGATGCTGAACAAGATGTCTGAAACGACAATCAAGGCGGCTCAAAAGCAGATTGATCCTCCTTTGATGGTTCCAGATGACGGGTTTATGATGCCTGTTCGCACTACACCTGGCGCGTTAAACTTTTACCGCTCGGGTACGCGGGATCGCTTGGAGCCTTTGAACATTGGGGCAAACAATCCTCTAGGCTTGAACATGGAAGAGCAGCGCCGAAATGCAATTCGGCAAGCGTTTTATGTGGATCAGTTGTTGTTAGGCCAAGGCGCCAACATGACAGCGACTGAGGTTTTGCAGAGGAACGAGGAGAAAATGCGTTTGCTCGGCCCTGTTTTAGGACGGTTGCAGGCCGAGCTACTCCAGCCGCTGATCGACCGTTCCTTTGCATTACTTCTTAGAGCTGGCTTACTTCCAGAGCCGCCTGAAGAGTTACAGGGCCAAAGCATTGATATTGAGTACGTTTCTCCACTTGCCAAAGCTCAGAAGCTTACAGACCTGCAAGCTATGCTGCGCGGGTTTGAGATTTTGCTTCAGGTTAGCGAGGTTGCGCCTGTCACGGATTACTTGGACGGCGACAAGATGGTTCAGTATTTGGTTGAGACAGCTGGCTTGCCGGCTCGGGTTATCAGGGGTTCTGATGAGGTTGAGCAGGTTCGCAAGGAGCAGGCCGAGCAGGCCCAGGTTCAAGAGCAGATGCAGCGTGAAATGATGGCGTCTGAGGCTGCTGGCAATGTCGCGCCTTTGGTTAAGGCAACTCAGGGCGGTGGGCAATGAAGCAAATAGAGGATCTGAAGTTAGCTTACCGGCGCACTTTTAACAATGAAGATGGCGTTAGGGTAATTAAAGATCTCAAAACTCGTTTTGGGTATGAGACAACTACGTTTTCGGACAATCCTTATGAAACTGCATTTAATGAAGGTCAGCGCGCAGCGGTGCTGCTGATTGTCCGTATGCTGACCGAAGAGAAGGAAAAACAATGAGCGAAGAGGCAATCCAAGATACTGGATCTCAAGAAGTCGCAGGGGGTGCAGAAGCTGCGCCTGTAGGATTTTTGGACAGCTTACCAGAAGATTTGCGGGGTGAGCCTTCACTGCGCACGTTTACAGACCCAGCCAGCTTGGCAAAAAGTTATGTAAACGCCCAGCGGATGATCGGCGCTGATAAAATACCTAAGCCTGGCAAGAGCTGGACAGATGACCAATACAATGAGTTTTACAATTCTGTTGGCCGGCCAGATAGTGCTGATGCTTATGAGATGAATTTGGGCGATGGCATGAACGAAGATGCTATCTCTAGCCTCAAGCAGGCTATGTGGGAAGCGGGGCTACAGCCTCGGCAGGTAGATCGCATTGCTAAGTTTATCAATGAGACAGGCGAAACATCCAAGGCAGAGGCTCAGAGCCGCGCAGAGAGCGCCGCATATGAGGCACAGCAAGTTTTGCGGCAGGAGTTCGGACAGGCGTATGAACAGCGCATAGAAATGGCTCATAAAGCCGCTAAGACATTGCTGGGCGAAGAAGGCATGAGCATGTTTGGGGATGTGCAGCTTTCGGATGGCCGCATGCTTGGAGATCATCCAGAAGTTGTAAAAATGTTTTCTGCCTTGGCAGATCAGATTGGAGAGGATAACCTAGTCGGCGAACCGACTGAGTTGATAATGACGCCAGAAGAGGCGCAGCGTCAACTGAAAGAGGTTATGCGGCAAGACGGGCCGTATTTGGATGCTGGTCATCCAGAACATGATGCGTATGTTGCGGAAGCGCAGCGACTATTTTCGCTCATGGCATAGTGGATAACCTTTAGGCCCACGACATCAAGCTTGTGCGTCAAGCGGATTAGCTGCCCTAAGCAGTAGCACGGCCCCCTCGGGGACAACCAAGCGCAGCAACTTAAACTGTAACGAAGCTAAGGAGATGACGTTATGTCTACTCAAATCACTACAGCTTTTGTCAATCAGTTTTCCGCAAACATCCAGATGCTGTCACAGCAGATGGGTTCTCTGCTGCGTAATGCGGTAGATGTGGAAAGCGTAAATGGCGAAAAAGCTTTTTTTGACCAAGTGGGATCAGCAGCCGCTATCCTGCGCACTTCGCGTCATGCGGATACACCGATTGTGGACACACCACATTCACGCCGTATGGTTACTATGTCTGACTATGAGTATGCCGATCTGATCGACGATCAGGACAAAGTGCGTTTGCTCGTTGATCCGACTTCAACATATAGCCGTGCTGCTGCCGCAGCTATGGGCCGCGCAATGGATGATGTTATCATCTCTGCTGCTCTCGGCAACGCCTCAACAGGCAAAGACGGTTCAACCACTACAGCATTGCCAGCAGGCCAAAAGATCGCACATGGATCTGCCGGTTTGACTATTGCTAAGTTGGTTGAAGCTAAAGAGATCCTTGATAGTGGCAACGTAGATCCTTCTATCGCGCGTAACATTCTTGTTTCTCCAAAGCAGGTTTCTGATCTGTTGAACAACACAACTGTAACTTCCAGCGATTACAACACTGTCAAAGCCTTGGCGATGGGTGAGATCAACACGTTTGTTGGCTTCAACTTCATCGTTTCAAACCGCTTGGGTACAGATAGTAACTCTGACCGCCAAGTGATTGCGTTTGCATCTGACGGCATCAAGTGCGCTATTGGTAAAGAGCCAGCAGCACGCATTGATGAGCGCGCAGATAAATCCTACGCGACTCAGGTTTACTATTGTCAGTCTGTCGGTGCGACACGGATGGAAGAATCCAAAGTTGTCGAAATCGCGTGTAGCGAATAAGGAGACTGATTAATGGCTACTGTATATTCAACACAACGCACTAACTCACGCGCAACACCAGCCGTGATGAACAAAGCTAATGAGCTTGCGGGTCGTATCCGTGTAGCTCACGGCACTTACGAAGCATCTTCTCTGGCAGCAGCTAGCGAAATTGAGATGTTTGTTTTACCTGATGGCGCACGTTTGTTGCAAGGTTCCCTGGCGTATGACGCTTTGGGTGGCGGCACAACATTGTCTGTTGGTTATGCGGCTCACACAAACGCGGCTGGTACGGCTGTGTCTGCGGCAGCGGCAGCTTACAAGGCAGCGGCGGCGTCAACATCTGCTCAAAAGGTAGACGTTCTTGCAACTATCGCTCTAGGCTCCGGCACAGAGACCGATACAAACGAGGACGGCGTGGCAATTACCGTGACTAATGCGGGTACTGCTACCGGCTCTATTGAGCTGACTATCATGTATGTGGTAGACTAATAGGAGTGGGGCGGTTCGCCGCCCCCTCTTTCCATATGGAGATAGCTGATGACCAGTACGGTTGACATTGCAAACTACGCGCTGAACAGCTTGGGTGCGAACAACATTTCAAGCTTTGAGGAAAACAGCAAACCAGCGCGCTTAATCAACCAAAGGTTCGACAGTGTGCGCGACAGCGTGTTTCGAGCGCATCCTTGGAACTGTCTTTTGCGCAGAGCAGAGCTGGCAAAAGAAAGCGACTCCCCTGCGTTTGGGTATGCAAATCAGTTTACTTTGCCAACCAATCCTTACTGCCTGCGTGTGCTAGAGTTTAGCAACGGGACTTTGTCCTATCCGCAAGACAATATGTTTAGCAACACAGGTGGCCCTGTGTTTGTCATTGAGGGGCGTAAGCTTCTTTCTGACGAAGGTATTGCCAAAATCAAGTATGTTTCTCGGGTTACAGACCCGCAAGAGTATGACGCAAACCTGATCGACACTTTGGCAGCAGCCATAGCCTTTGAGGTTAGTTACGCAATCACTGGCTCTAACACTGTTAAGCAAATGATGGCAGCAGAATACTCTGACAAACTAAAACAAGCCGCATTTGTTGACGGCACTGAAGGCGCGCCACAACGCCTGGAAGCAAGCGAATTTATTGAGTCGAGGTTCTAATGGCGCGATCAGCTCCAGCGATTAGCACATTTACAGCCGGTGAAATTTCCCCGCGCCTTGAGGGGCGCGTTACAATTGAGAAATACCGCGAAGGTTTGTCCGAGCTGACCAACATGATTGTTCAGCCTCATGGCGGCGTTTCGCGCCGCCCAGGCACAGAATACTTAGGCGAGGTAAAGGACAGCTCAAGTATTACTCGTTTAATACCTTTTGAATTTAAAACAGCCGACACATACGCGCTAGAGTTTGGCAATCAGTACATGCGTGTTTTCCGCAACGGATTGCAGGTTTTGGTTGATAGCGAAAAGAATGTTTCAGCAATCACAAAGGCAAACCCTGGCGTTTTTACAAGTAATTCTCACGGCCTTACCAATGGAGATGAGGTCTACCTTTATAACACAGGCGGGGGCATGACTGAGTTAGTTGCTCGAAATTATCTTATTGCTAACTCTACAACTAACACGTTTACGCTGACTGACTTGTTTGGCAATGCCATCAATACCACAGGTTTCACAACCTACACTGGTTCTGGCGTTAGTGTTGACAAATTATTTGAGGTTGCAACACCCTACACATCCGCGCAAGTAAGTGATGTCCGCTTCGCACAGTCTGCGGATGTCATGTATTTGGTGCATCCCAGCCACGCTGTCCGTACATTATCCCGTACAGATCACAATGCTTGGACGTTTGCCACTCCTACGATTAACGAGAACAATACGCCAGTCCTTACCAGCGCCAACAACTATCCTAGCGTTGTTACATTTTTTGAGCAGCGCCTTGTGTTTGCGGCAACTAACAATAACCCTCAAACATTGTGGTTTTCTAAAAGTGCTGACTATTTAAACTTTCACACCGGGACAAATGATGACGATGCTCTGATCTACACCATTGCTTCCAACAAGGTAAACGCAATCCGATACCTTTCTGCTACTCGGATACTAAACATTGGCACATCTGGCGGCGAGTATGTTCTGACCACAACCAATGGTGGGCCGGTCACGCCCACGCAGACAGTGATCCGCAAGTATTCTAACTATGGCTGCATTGACAGCGAGGTTGTCCAGGTTGCTGACGTTACTTTGTTCGCCCAGCGCGGCGCGCGCAAGGTGCGCGAGTTTCGTTATATTGGTGAAGTAGATGTTGCAGGCTACGCAGCTCCTGACATTACAATTCTATCAGAGCATTTGACTGAGGGCGGCATAAAAGAGTTTGCGTACCAACAAGAGCCTGAAAGCATCATCTGGGCGCGCCGCACTGATGGAACCTTGCTTGGGTTAACCTACCGGCGGGAAGAAGAAATTGTTGCTTGGCACAAACATATTATAGGAGGGGCGTTTGGCAGTGGTCAGGCTAAGGTTGAAAGCATCATCACCTTGCCGACAGATAGCGGTGAAGATGAGCTTTACATGATTGTTAAGCGCACGATCAATGGCGTGACCAAGCAGTATGTCGAAGTGATGAAGACATTTGATTTTGGCAGCGACACGACTGCTGCCTTCTTTGTAGACAGCGGCTTGGTTTACTCAGGCTCTGCAACTACAACTCTTTCTGGCTTGTATCACTTAGAGGGTGAAGAGCTTTCAATACTAGCCAACGGCGCCACACATGCTGACAAGACAGTTTCAGGTGGCGGTGTGACGTTAGATTTTTCCGCAACAACGGGGGCTGTTGGGTTTGGCTACACAAGCGAAATGCAGACATTGCGCATAGAGTCTGGATCTCAGGACGGCACATCCCAAGGCAAGCCTAAGCGCATCCACGACATAACTGTGCGGTTCCATGAAACAGTTGGCGCAGAGGTGGGCAGCGACTCGGCAAGTGCCGATAGAATATTTTTCCGCGACAGCTCTATGAATATGGACGAAGCTGTGCCATTATTCACAGGAGACAAAGAAATCGAGTTTGAAGGCGGTTTCGTCGAAGGTGATCGCATCTATGTGCGGCAATCACAGCCCCTGCCAATGACTGTTCTGGCGCTCTACCCGCGCATGAACACATTTGATTTGTGAGGTGATTGAGTATGTTTGAGATACTTACACTCGGTGCAACAATACTTGGCGGCATGAGCGCAAAAAGCTCTGCGAACAAAGCTGCTGCCGCTGCCAGAAGAGTTGGCGAATTTAACGCCGGCCTGATTGAGCGCGACATTGACTTACTTGAAAAGCAGCGCGAGATCATTAACCGTAATGCAGTTTTGCAAGAGCGTGTTGATCGCTTTCGTTTCAGGGAAGCTCAGGGGTCTGTTGTCGCTCAGTACAGCGGAGCTGGCATAGACATATCTCACGGCACTCCAATGCGGGTTTTGCGTCAGGCTGCGCGAGAGTTTGAGTATGACCAAGCTATCAATGACTTTAACAACACGGTCACAAACATGCAGATTAACGATCAGCAAGAAAGCTCTAGGCTAAGTGCTGAACTGTCACGCATGGAAGGCGGGGCGCAAGCCGCTGGTCTAAGAGCGCAGGGGACAACAAGTTTGATCCAGAGCTTTGGAACGGCAGGTCGGTTTGCTTCCTCTAGTGGGATGTTCGCATAATGAGAATACCAGTTTATAAATCGACGGGCCGTCCAACATCTGAAGCTCCTGGCGCCCGTATTACGGCCAGAATGAATGCGCAGCCTTTTGTTCAGGCTGAATTGCAAAAGGGCGCTATTGCAACAGAGGTTGCAAACCAAGTTGGTGAGTATGCCAACATGCGTTACAAAATGATTACCGAGACACAAAAGAACGAGGCGATCTTTTCAGCCAAAGAAGGCTTGATGGCTTTGTCTAGCCAGCTTGAAAAAGACAGGGATGTCGGAAACATTTTTGACGGTGAGCTTAAATATGCGCAGGGCGTCAAAGGTGTTTATGACGAAATGCGCGCTACTGTTGGCAAAAACAAATACGCGCTGCAAGACTTTGACAACAGCTTTCGTCAAATGGAAATCCCTATTAAGTTTAGGCTGCAAGAGGTTATCGATTTAAAGATTGAAAAGCGCAGGCAGGCTGCACTGAAGGCTCGGCAAGACCAGCAGGTTTCTATTTATTCTAATCCTTACCTAGATGTTACATCTGATGAGCTTGCTATGGATCAAGCACAATTAGAATCTATGGTTCAGCAAGCCGTTAGAAACGGCGGTGTAAACCCAGAAATTATGGGCAATGTTACCCAGAAGGTTTTGTCAAAAGCTTTTAAGAACCTTGTTCCAGCATACGCAGGCACTGACTTAAACAAGGCAATAGGCCTTTCATCGGTTTTGAGCCAAATTGAAATGGTGCGTAGTGGCAAACTGGAAGCGGGAGAAATGGTCGGGATTTCCACCTTGCCGCCTCACGTTTTGAATATGCTTATGGCTGTGCCGGCCGAAGAGGCCAACGCAGTTGTGCAGGACACAATACAAATGGCCTCTACGTTTTTTACGGCTCAAGAAAAAATAGACGATGAGCGGGAAGAAGAAGTTGGCAAATCAAACACAAAGGCTTTCAATCTTGTTGTTTCCTTAGACAGCACAGACACTGTTTCTGAGGCTACTCTGCGGCAGGTATTAGATCCTATTGATATGAAAAAGGTTTACGACAATTTCCAGTCGGTGAGCAGACCTGGGGAAGCTTTAAGCCTGTCAGGGTCTCAGGCTCAAGTAATTTTATATGAAGGCTTAAAGCGCCAGATGTGGGCCACTCCTGCGCAACAAGAAGCGATGGAGGACGCTATGTCGGTTGAGGCGGTTACTGCTTTTAGACCTGCTGGCAAAGGTGATGCAGTTGTCTATAGTGAGCTTTACGGAACGGCAGAGTCTGGCATGCTGACAGTTGCAGATCTTAATGCTAGAAGAAGCTCTTTAGATGTAGGGCAGTACAACGGTTTGCGAACAAAGATTGCAAATGAGGCTGATGAGGGGCTAGCCGTAGGATCAAGGCTGCTTTCGCGGCATTTTCGTTATAATGCCCAAATGGCAATTGGAAGAGATGACAGGCTTGCTCAAGCATCTAAGACGGCTTTTGAGTCTTCTGACTACGCCCTTAGAGATGAATTTAGCAGGAGAGAAGCACTTGGCGATCCTATGACGCTAGCGCAAATTCGTTCGTTTGCTCGAGAAAAAATAGATGAGTTTGACGTTATTTATAGAGAAGAATTAAGGGCCGAGTATTTAGATGTTGTTGAAGACCTAGCAGGAGATTTGTCTGGGTTTACTGTAGACATATTAGACCCTCTAGGCTCCGTAGATGCTTGGTACGACAATTTAAACGCAGAACGCCAAAGTAAAGCTACAAACTCTTATACTGTTTTTAAATCAACTATAAGATCAAGATACGCTAATCAAGGATTGTTTGACTAATGGCAGATTTATTGGGCAACGACACCGATTACGAAATGGACAAGTACCTTGAGGCCAATCTTGTTACTGAGGCTGGCATTAACCCTGCTATTGAAAAGAACAAGAAAAGCGTCTTTAACACAGAGACCAACACTCACGACATCCTTATGCCCATGCCCCGAGGCGGTTACATAAAGATTGGTGAAGAGGGCGAAACTGTAGATCCTCCGAAGTCTATACTGATTGAGGGCATGGAGTTTGGCCCTGAGACACCTGAGTTTCAACGCTACTACCCAGCGCCGCAGCCAGAGGTTATGGAGACAGCCCCTGCATCTCTTGTTGCGCCGACAACGGAATCGGCTCCAGTAGAGGGCGCAGTTTCGTTTGCCAATGAGAGGATGGCAGCCACCGGCGCCATGCCAACTATGGAAGACTTTGACGCTGCCGGCTACACTCCTGATGTTGTAGAAGCCGCCGGCCTTATGGGGCCGCAGGAGGATTTAACTTTATCTCCAGAGGAAATAGCGCAGAAGCTAGCAAGCGGGGAGCCGCTCCTTGTATTCGGCGAGGGCGATCCTTCGCTAAGGCAAATAGGGTCTAATTTTACCAAAGAAATGGTTCCTGTTGTAGCTAACTTTGTGGAGTTTACTTCAATTGAAGGTTTGCGCGCAGATCTACTAGAGAAGCAAGGAGTTAGTGAAAGTGTTATTCAGCAAGCCGCACAAATTAGAGCCTCTGCTCTAGAAGGTGGTGATCCTAGTGCAGTTCAAGCGGCTAACCAAAGGGCTAGACAGTTAATAGAGCAGGACGCAGCGCAGCGTAATGCTTCAATAGATTTCCAAGTTATTGACCAAGCTATTGCGGAAAAAAACAACGATTTTAAAAACATGGCTAGTGTGACTAGTAACGCATTATTTGGCACGGGAGAAACAAACCCTTTAGGGGTAGGCGTTCTTGATTTTGCTACCCTTGGTATTATGGACATCCAAGAAGGGTATAGGATGTTTAACTATGGAAACTTTGGTAAGCCTGTCAGCCCCTTTTATGCCACAACGGGTTTAGCACTGGACGCCGCATCTTCCATTGCGTCATCGTTTGGGTCAGACAATGTTTTGCCTAGAAGCGGCGAAAGGTTAATGGGCTTGGGCCTTATGGCAGCAGGCGCAACCGAAGCCGCTGGCCTTGGTTTTTTTATCAAAAAAGGCCTTAAATTTTTACAACCGTATTTAATCAAGGCAGGCGCGCAGGCCGAGCAGCGCATAGCGCAAGAAGGCTCGACAATGTTTAGCAATCCTGTTGGGCCTATAGTAGATCGGGGTCTTGCTGCGGCTGGTCGGTTGGTTACTCCACAAACTCCAGATGCTGCATTCTATGTTGCGGCAAGGGAGGGCGGTGAGCAAAACGCTAGCGCAGTAAACCGAGTGTCGGAAATTGCTCAATCCAGAGGCGGCTCTAAACCCAAGGTGGAAGACCTAGTCCAGTTCTTTGAAGAAAAGCACGTTGAGATTCATGGCCGGCAGCTAGATCCAAACGTAGAAGAAGATTTTGATTTAGCGGTTACCGCTGCGGCAGAAGAAGTTGCGTATCAAATGGAGCAGGCCACAAGCGGTCGCGGGTGGTATGATGCAGATGTTAAGAAAACATTTGAGACACTGGCGCAGACTCCAGGCCTTGAGGCATTGGCTAATGACGAAACACTGCGTGTGATTTGGTCGGCGTTTGCGGCGCCTACGTCAATCGGCAACAAGGTCAATAACAATACAAAAGCGGCAACGGCAGCATTCTTGCAATTCTTAAAAACTGGAAAAGTTCCGGTAAATCCACCGCAGCCTGGTGCTGTTACTGAAGGAATAGCTGGCGCTGGATGGGGGATGAAGCAAAAGTCTGTTGCGTCTGGCATGAAAGTTATTGCGCATTTGATTGAGACTAAAGGCCCAGAAGGATTTGCTGATTGGTGGCTTTCTTCTCACACATTAAAAGAATTGACAGATTTGCGCAAAGCCGCAGGACTTGGCGGTGGCCCCAGTGGACTTAGTGGCGGGAAAGACAGCCTGCATTTAGGTGCCATGATTTTAGGCGACAAGACAGGCCGGTTCTCACTAAATATTAACGGTTACCAAGGCACTACAAAAGACATGTGGTTTGCCCGTTCCTACAATAGGCACTTTGGCAATATGCGCAATCCTGATGGATCTATCACAGGTGGGCCTCGCAACCAAGCCGAGCGCAGACGCATGGAAGAATTTACGTCAAGGCTGATTGACAAGCTTGGCGGTGACGGCCTATCTGAGCAAGACACTCAGGCAATTCTGTGGTTCTATGAACAAAACCTATTTACTGACTTAGGCGTAGTTTCTCGCCCAGGGTCATTTTCTGAAGCAGCGGAAGGAATATCAAGTGGATTACGATCAGGAGTTCGAGCAGGCGATGAAGCTCAAGTTGCAAATGAATCGTCAGGCGAAAGCGTCCTCACAGGGTTCAGGGGCATCAGCAACCCCAAGCGCACCGTACGATCGCAGCGCAGAGGTTCAGGCCTTGGTGGCGAAGCATCCGGGGCTTACACCAGAGGAAGCGGAGCAGGGTCTGAGGGAACTGGGCTTTTAAGCCTAGAACCTGATCCGCTTACACAACGACTTTATCAAGAGTCAAATATATCACTGCCAAAAATAAATGAAGTTTCTGCTGTGGAAACGGCTGATACATTTAATGCAGACATGACCAATGCTATGTCTGCGCATAGATATGGCGCGCAGGTTGAAATTAAATCTGCTGAAGAGCTTTCCAATGCGCGGCTATTTAGAACCGAAAACGGAAGCGGTTTTGCAATTAAGCCTGATGGGGACATTGTGGCTGTGTTCCAATCTGCCGATGAGACCGGCAGCGTTGGCTATTCAATGATACAAGCCGCAGTCGAGGCCGGAGGGCGTAAGCTTGACGCATTTGACACATTCTTGCCTGGTATATACGAAACTGCTGGCTTTAAGCCTGTTGCAAGGTTGCCTTGGAATGATGAGTTCGCGCCTCCAGGTTGGGACAAAGACACATTTAAGCGTTTCAACAATGGCGAACCTGATGTAGTATTCTTTGTGTACGATCCAAACTATTTTGGAGGAGCCACTGATGTACCAAGGTTTGCGGACTACGATGAAGCGGTTGCGGCGCAAGACGCAGAGCTGGCTCGGTTAGGAGAATAATAAATGGCATTTGATCCCAACCAGGTGGCAAAAGACCAAGAGGCCAAGCAGCGCATCACTGCGGTTGGTCAGCCGACTGAGTTTGCCCAAGGCCCAGAGCAAGAGGGTGTGCAGGTTGCCGGCATGGGCGAGTTGTTCAAACTTCTTAACAAGCTTGACCCAAGTGTTCGGCCTACGCCGCCTAAGCCTAAGCCTGTCGGCCCTGAAGCCGCGCGCGTGATGACGCCTGATGAGATCGCGGCAACGCCGGCGTTTGATCCGTCTGTTGCCCCTCGGATGCCCACACCGCAAGAGGTGGGATTAGTTCCAAATCAAGGCGCCTTTTCGGAAAGCGCAACTCAGCGCGCTTTGGCCGGCCAGGTTCTCAGCCCTGAAGGCGTGGCAAAGTTTGAAGCGCGAGGCCTCAAAGCGCCTGGGATCAACGAAGAAGCACCAACGGATGTGCTGCAAGACGCGCAAACTGCTTTGGCTGACGATGCTGCCGAGGCAGAGCTGGCTGCGACTAATATTGCTCAAGACGCACAAAAGGCTCTTAACGCAGAAGTCAAAGGCTTCAAGCCTGAAACAGGCACTGCCTCAGATGAAGTTGCCCAAGCAGTTCTAAGCCGCCTTGATGTAAAGTCGAATAACATTAAATCGCTGCAAGACGGCGGTGATTTCAACTTTGATTACATCGACACTTCTGATGATGTCTTGGCTGTAATTACAGCGATTGGCGAAAATTTTAAAGGCGAGACAGCTACTATAACCCGAGGCACCATTTCTAATACAGAAACAGCTAGAGCTGCTGCTGGGCTGGTTGCTGATGAGATCGGCCTAACGCGCAGCCTGCTCACTCGCAGAATAGGCGAAGGCGGCATGACCGCAGAGATGTTTGTTGCATCTCGGGAGCTGTTAGTAAGAAGCGCAACAAAGCTTGAAGAGCTGGCAACTCGAATCAAAACAGGCCAAGGAACAGATGCTGACAGACTTCGCTTCCGCAGGCAGCTAGCCATTCACAGCGGCATTCAGTTGCAGCTCAAAGGCGCTCAGACAGAAGCAGCTCGGGCATTGCAATCATTTCAGATCCGAGTTGATGGAGAGCTGGACGCCACACGCTTTGGCGAAGAGGCCACAAGGCTGCTTGCGGAAAGCGGAGCTGCTGGCGCCACTGATGCATTGGCTTCTGCTTTGCTAAAGTCTGCAAAAGAAAATGGTTTGCAAGGCGTCAACCAGGTTGCCAATGTTGGCAAATATGCCAAAACAAAACAGATGGTGCATGAGGCTTATTTGGCTGGCTTGCTGTCATCACCAGCCACGCAAATGAAAAACGTGATCGGCACTACCTCTTTTATGCTGTTCCAACTTCCAACTGAAGTTATGGCTGGCATGTATGGCAGTGTCATTCGAGCGGCGCGCAAGCCTTTTGGCGAAGCGTACATGCCTATCAGTGAAGATCAGATCTACATGGAAGACGCCCTTCTTCGCCTAAAAGGATGGTCGGACTCTTGGGGTGACGCAATGAAAGCGGCGTCAATTGCTTGGCGCACCGAAATGCCGTCTGGGGCAAGCAAGTTAGATATTGAGAATTACGCGGCCACCTCGGGATCTGACAGCAGTTTCTTTGGTAGATCTCTTGATGAGCTGGGCAAACGGATGCGGATACCATTCCGGTTGCTGCTCTCGGCTGATGAGTTTACCAAAACCATTTCCCAGCGTGGCGAGTTTTACACATCTATAAACAAACGCTATCAACATTCGTTGCGCAAAGGAATGAGCGAACAAGAGGCTTTGGATGAGGCCGGCATGATGCTACTCGATCCAGGCTCAGTTGCAGATGATTTGAATTACAAGGCAAAGTTTGACACGTTGCAATCCGATCTGGGGACTTTTGGTGAGGTTGCTGGGAAATTGCAACGCACATTGCTTGGCCGGTTCGTCATGCCATTCGTTACGGCTCCAACGAATGCGTTGTTACGCACAATGGAATATGTCCCAGGCATGCCAAGCAAATCTATAACAGACCTGCTTGGAAAGAACGGGCCGCGCGCGCAGCAGCTTGCTGCCGGCAGGTACACAGTTGGCAGTGCGGTTATGTTTCAAACGGCTCAATATGCGCAAGATGGCCGCATTACCGGTGGCATGCCAAGTGACCAAAAGTCTAGGGATGCTTTGCCACCTGGCTGGCAACCTTACAGCTTTGTCTTAAAGGGCGAGGGGTTCCCAGAGGGTAAGCCATTGTATGATCCGTTTGGCGCTCCCAACGGCCCCTTAATGTATGTGAGCTTCCAAGGGTTTGAGCCTGTTGGCGGTTTGCTTGCAATTACGGCTGACGCTGTGCAGAGAGCTAACATGACAAGCGATCCTGAGTTGCAGCAGAACTATTTGCAGGCAGCGGTCTTATCTACAATAGATTACTATAAAGAGCTGCCTATGTTGCAGGGGGTTGCTGATGTGACTGCCTTTATGGATGGTTACGATGCAGCCAAGATTTCACGCAGCTACGCAGA
>UEXN01002031.1_pt1 | contig 14959 bp, 34 predicted proteins | sample 1796711 | NCBI WGS metagenome assembly UEXN01 (sample SAMEA4772470, study PRJEB27181) | metagenome | reverse complement strand
TTCGTGTGCCTCTTGTTCAGTTTGATCCACACACCAGCATCTGGAGCATTAGTCACCTCAACCGCAACCATGCGATCAAAATATATCTGATCATTTAACACCGTGCCGGTCATTCTGGCTCTGTTGGTTGAGCAACCAATCATTAGTAATAGCGTTAAAAACTTCATTTCCTCTTCTCCTCAATGTGGCGACATTTACGCCGAAAACTAAAACCGGGACAGGTGCAAGAATAAGCACCCTCAGAAAGTTTAACTGTGTAAACATTTCCTTTGCTACCCTTTACACTCCAAGTTTTTTCTCCAGCCACAGGAGTGACTTCGCGTGGCTTATAGACCATATATTCTGACAACTCATCGAGAGTTGTACCATCAGGCACCTCAACCCACACAGATCCAGCGATTCCATAGTGAATCCCGGTGTGGCTTCTAAAAAGTGCTGGCTGCATTGAAACTTCAACAGGGCTCACATCAACCCCATGCTAACAATCATTCCAATAAGAAATCCAAGACCAATCAATGTTACATACTCTCCCATCATCTTATACTCCACACGTAAAAAAGTGAATACCAAAGAATACCAACGCACCCCAGCATACGGCATCCACCGCAACCAAGGTCATCGCCATCCTGTTCTGTCCGATCTTCATAGCTGTTCTTCCCATAAAACTCTCCTTTCTATACATATAATATACCATCGTAAGCACCATAAGTCAAGCCTTCAAATGTGAAGAAGATGTCAAGTACATTATGTCATCATTTCTCGGGTTCACCATATATTTTCCACCATCACACCATACAACCCAGATTGTATCTTTGAAGCCACCGCCGCGCCTGTCATCATTAACGAAAGCATCAAGCACGATACACGGATTAGACCAGTCATCATCACCAAACGATTTCGGTTTGAACGATATTAGATCACCGACTCTCATTGTTGTCCTCAATTAATTCAAGACCGCTTGACTGCTCGGGGGTATAGTGCCAGTAGCCAGGAATGCCTTGCCATTTCACAACTATGTAGCCCTCGATTATCTTCTCAATCTCGCCGGTGGCTTCCTCATATTTCCACACCGGGGACATCTTGACCTTATCTCCGACTTTCACTTACTATCTCCAATCTTCCGGAATCCACCCACCAAGTCTCTCCATCGTTAAACAAAACTTGTGCCGACAATGTATCGTGCCCTGTTTTGGATAACTGTACTATCAAGCCGTGTTCCACAGTATAATGATCCATACTATCGTTAAGTGCGCTCTCAAACTTTACCAAATCGCCAACTTTCACTATTATTGTTCTCGTCTTCTGAGCCCAAACAACATCAATGCAGCCATAAACGCTACCCATGCTCCACCACGATTAACCGTCATACAACCCTTCTCGTCTTCTGTTCCGGTTCCCGTTGTATCATCAGAAAATGTGAACGAATCACCAGTATCCTGATGGTTTGAGCCTGTATCAGGATACTCCGGGGCTGTGCCGGTGTCGTTTTCCGTAATGTCTGGCTCCTCTTCATCATCAGGCTCCTCGGCAGGAATAAAGAATGGTTGCGAAATCACCAAATCACTCAAGGTCACACCAAGTTCGTGATGAAAGGGATCATACCAGCCAGTATCAAAGTTTCCCACAAAGTTTAACTGATCTATCATAAAGGGCATACCTTCTTCAACCTGAACGCTCAAAAAGTATTCGTGATAAGCTGACTGTGTTTCTCTTGCTCCAAGGTTTAAGTACATATCCCACGCCATTAGATCAGCGCGACCGTCAACAAACACATCCCACTCATAAAGCGTGACTTCGTATTGTGTCTGCACCGAGTATTCTGATGAGTGGAACCCTTTTACTTGTACGTTGCCAGCCGCCTGCATCTCAGTGCCCTCTTCCTCAATCTTATATTCTCCGTGTGCCATCACAGCACCCTCAGAGTCAGAGCCGATACCATATGCGTTCTGGAATGTTACTTGCCCATAAGCATCCATACCATACGACTCAAACGGGACAGACCAATCCCAGCGGAAAGCGCCTTGTTCGCGCTCCACATCGGTCATAGCCTCTACACTTAGAACGGGATGTTCACCCCAATCACTCCACTCGTCTGCCCATAACTTGCATTGTGCTCCTCTTGCCCAATCCCAGGGTGCGTAGTAGCAGTCGTGACCCGGCGTAACCCGTGTCTTGATGACGGCAACATAAAAATCTGTACCCCTATCAATCGACGATTGAAACCAGAAAAATTCCACAATGGCATCAATGGTGTTATCATAAACGTCCGAGTTGCCCACGTAAAGCGTATTCCCCTCAAAAAAGGCGTACGGAAATCGGTCCTCACTGCCAGCGATGTCGGTAGCGGTTTCAAACGATACGTCCCAGTCTCCTTCTAAGATAGATGCACCTGAATAAGATGTCTCGCTGGCACTCAAGTCTTCAGCGTGTGCTGTGCCCATGAGGCATAGCGATAATAATAGGTTTGTAAACATGTTTCTCCTTATGTTTATAGTTAAATTATATTATAATTGTGTGGATTTGTCAAGAGCATTTATAAGTTCTGAAAGATTAGCCAGAATAGCGTGCTGAAAAAATAAAAAGATATGTACAAAATTATCCCATCGAACAAAGCTACTGACAAGAACCTAAAGGCTTTCACTTATAACCTCAAGTTCATCCTCATACATGATAGAACCACCATCTTCTGATAGCCATGTAGGGTTTCTCCACAAAACTTTAACTCCACCAGGCTCTTGGGGTTGCCCCCACATATCAATGTCCACTTTCAGTACGATACCGATGCCATGCTCTGGTTCGATAGTGTTGATCACCAAATCACCTACCCTCACTGATCACCTCAAGTAAATCTACTGGCTCCCTGGAGCAGTTTTTTTGTCCGTTCCAGCGAACCATAACATCTGTACCCTCTTTTAGGTGCTTGCCAGTTGTGGCTGTAACAATTCCATACCACTTATCATATTTAATAATGTTACCTACTCTCATTTTCATTTATAATCCTAAGACCGAATGATTCAAAGAAATAATCTTGTTGATTCCTTTGTCTCGTTAGTTCGATAATTTTTTGTCGGTGTTGCGCTATCATTCTTCTACAAACCTCGATGTGTTCGTCAACCAATTGTTTCTCACTCTCCGTCAGTGACATCTATCTTCTCCAAAAACATTTCATGAAACTTTAAGATTTTTCCGTTTGTCATAAATACTCTCCAAAGACCCGTGGGGACTCTTTTGTTCTCAACATTATAGAAAATAGTTTGATATTCCTCAACAATGTGTCCGAGTCGAGAAGGTGGCATATTCTCATCATGAGTGTTATTCTTTACACGAACAAAATCACCTTTCTTAAACATCTTCCTCATCTTCTTCTTCTGTCGAATCAAAATAATAGGTTGCTTTTGAATCATCCCATTCCCACGTGCTTTCATAATACCCGTCATCATTATAGCCTGACTCAAATGTATAATGGGTGTTATATTCCTCATCCGACATTGGGACATAAAACAATGAGCCTGTTTTGGTTGGGTCACCTAATTGCTCCATAATGTTGCCGAGAAGATAGCGCATGTACTGGATTTCTTCTTCGTCATCAACTTCTTGTTGGATACGCGCTTTTTCCTCCTCCTCCAACTCTTTCTGTTTACGGAAGGCTGCGAGGTCGACAACATTATCGTTTTCATCTGACATTAAAATGGTAACTCCTCCATAAATAGTGGCGACGACTCGGAAACCAACTGGTGAAAGATTGTGTCTGCAAATCTTTTTGCAAGTTTAATGTGTGATAATGTTATTTTTGTGTTGTAGGTGCGCGGAGCATCGTCAAGTGTCAAATCTGCAACCACACATACGCCAGCTTTGGTTCGCATGCCAATCTTTTGATTAAGCGACCAAAGCACACCATCTTTACACCACAGGGATTCCCTATGGTTGCGCGCATTTTTTCCTGCCTTCCAATCTTTAATGACATTAAGGTTATCGGTTGGTTGCGGGTCACTCATCCTTTTCTCTCCATACCTTATCAGCAAAATACTTTGTATACCTTAGTGATGCAATACTTTCCAGTTCAAAGTTCTCGTCAGTCTTATAGTTCTCCACAGCTTCGCGACCAAACTTACGCAGCATCTTAATAAACTCAATCTTGCCAAACGATAGGTTGCCGTATCCAGCAGCAGTGCGAACATACTTCGTATACATGAGGCGGGTCATCTTGTGTGCGTCTTCAATGCCGTTGATGTCGTCAGAGTCTATTACAATTGTCATCTTCATGTTACTAATATACCATTTGTGCGTGTGTTTGTCAAGGTGTGCGATGTCATGCGTGTGTCAAGAAAGGAAAATTTTGGGCGAAGGAAAAAATCGCGGATCGGGGAGCTATCGGCTGGATGCCCTCAATACTGGGATGCCCGCTGGAACGTCGCCCTCGACCATGCCGCCGTGCTTGGCGATGACGTTCACCACAACTTGCGCTGGAACATATCCGTAGACCGTGCCGGTGGGGTCGTCGGGTTCGTCGCACCACGCCATCAACAATTCTTCTTTGGCGCTGGGAAACCCTATTTCTACTTCTGTGTAGACCGGGGCGCCAGTGATCCTCGGCATACTATATGCTGTTGCATTGGCTTGGACCGACATGGAAAACCCATCGGCGCATACTACTTTTTGATTTAATTTGGGGGACATCATTTTATTCTCCGTCAAGAATCTTTTGGATTGCTTCTTGCAATTCATAAGTATTCATATGTTTATCTGGCAAGCTATTAATAATCTGTTGAATATCGTATAACTTTTTTTGGGGCGAGATTATTTGCATACGCGGGTTCTCGCTTTCCACTTTGGTTTCTTCTGGTTTGCTCCACTTTCTTGTAAAAAGGTCGCGGTCATGATAGCCCATGATTGGCTCCGGTTTGGTGTGTTAAATGGTGCGCCTAGTGGGAATTGAACCCACGACATCTGCTTTATAAGAACAACGCTCTAACCCCTGAGCTATAGGCGCACAATCTGGGGTTAACTTTTGGCGTCCGGTCAAAGACTCTGGTTTATGTTCGGGTAAGCTGTCTCCTAAAATGGCACATCCGGTTGGGCTCGAACCAACGACCCTTGGCTTAGAAGGCCAATGCTCTATCCAACTGAGCTACGGATGCTTAATTATCTCTCAAGTCATTTCGTATGCATCGTTAGCATGCATCTCGAAAACGTCATGTTGTTTCAACTCGGTGCTTGGTTGCTCACTATTGAAAACGTTCTCATACGTATAGACCGGGTGATCACCGGGCACCAATGCCAACAGGCACATGTTACTGGATTCTCCCATTGATGCGGCACGTCGCCAAGCCTCTTGTCGCGCGATGACGCCGGTATATCGGCTGCGCGATAAGTTACCGTCTTTGTCTTGAAAAATAGCTGTGTAAATCATTTCATCGTTCTCCATCATTTGATTTAGTCTCCTCTTTATCCTTACATATAATAACAGGAAGCGACTCCTTTGTCAACTTCAAAATGTAAAAACTATCCCCTTCTTTGATCTCACAAGGAAAAGCACTAATCGGCATAATAGCCATTGATGCTTTCTCAAGTGGTGGGTTCAAATTAACTTCCACAGTGGCGAAGAAGTCATCTTTGGAATCCACTGTGCCAACTAACAGAAATGTAGTTAATAATGTCATTTTCTCTCCTAATAAATGGTGGGCTCTCTCGGGCTCGAACCGAGGACCACCCCGTTATGAGCGGGACGCTCTTACCAACTGAGCTAAGAGCCCTTTATAAAATGGTGGGTCGTCCGGGACTCGAACCCGGAACCTACTGGTTAAAAGCCAGTTGCTCTACCAATTGAGCTAACAACCCAGTCATTGTGTTATTCTGTGGGCGCTCTGATTTCCTTGGGGGGTTCACAAAGCCCCTCCTCAATCAACAACATAGCATGCCGACCAAACCAACCTTGGAGTGTCCAAGCTAATCCCGTATTGATTAAATGTTGCCATGCTTCAAAATATTCTTCTGGTCGCTCGTGTGGAGTAAAACCTTCAGCGATGCCGATTGCTTCATAATCAGACACAGAGATCACCGTTGTGCAAAGTTTCCTCGTGAACTGTAAGCATCTCACCTGTTTGAAGGAGATGAATTACCCAGCCCTGTTCAGTGGTTGGTACAATGTCATCAACCTCATCCAGTGCAATTGCTTCGCCCTCGATCTCACATTGTTGCAATAATACTGCCGGTCCTTGATCCAACCATGCCTTTACTTGTCCCGCCTTCATCATTGTGTTTTTACCTCGTCCTTAAAAGATTTTAATTCAGCCCTAACCACAGTATAACCTTCATCAGCCACTGTATTGATCTCATTTCGGATCAGTTTCATTTTCGCAGGGTTATCTGCTGCCCAGTTTATAGTTGCATATCCGGCAATTGTCACCAGAGTATATTTCATTAGTTTATTCATCTCGTTCCTTGTTGTTTAATATGGTAGCTGATGCGGGACTCGAACCCGCAAGCCCGTACGGGCGGGAGATTTTAAGTCTCCTGTGTATACCGATTCCACCAATCAGCCCTTCTTCTTACTCTATTAATATACCACTTCTGGGGTTTGTTGTCAATGCTTTTGTTTCTGTTTTTTGTCAAAGGGGTGTCAACAGATTTTCTGAACTTCATATTCTGAATAGAATCTTGTCACGCCATCGAGACACAAGATCAAGTAGAGTACCTCGTAACCAAAGATGTCTCCAAATCTTGCGTAGTCAATCTCAAGCACAACACCATACCTCGCAAAATCATCATCCTCGTCTACTGGTCCATAGTATTGACTGGGGTAGTAATAGTGATATAGTTCATATACGCAGCGCACGAAATCGCCGACCTGTAGGGTTGCTTTTGGGTATTCGTCTTCCACGCTATAAGTATGTCGCTCATCATAGTTTTTTCAACCAATCTGTGGGACACCACTCTTCATCGGCACTTGTTTCATTTGATTCGTATAACGAAGGTCTGTCAAACCATCGAACTCTTACGAACTGCTTCTTAGTTTTTTTAGCCCAGCCTTGTCCATTATACAACAGACAAGCACTGATCAACTCAGGTCGGATAGCCTGTTCTCTCAGTTCTCTCTTATACTTTGTACGACCATTATAATCTTTTTCCAATTGTAGGAGCTTCGTATGTACCTCTTCAAAGGTAGCTCCTATTTGGGCACTTTCAATAATATCATCTGTCTTTTCAAGTACAATACCCATCCCTTTCTTTTTCCGCCGGTACATACATATAAGATCGCCGACCTCAACTTTAGCCATATCATCTCCTTTCATTACTTAATATATCATACTGAGCAGCAAATGCAAGCGATTAGTTGTCAAGGAATTGTTAGTAGTCGTCGCGCTTAGTAGCCTCAAGGATAGCGTCAATATATCCAGGTGGACATTTGGTGATGACATATCGCCAACCCATCCATTTTGATTCAAACAGCGCATCACTTAAAAATTTGTCAAGTGGTTGACTTGGCTCTTCGACTTCGAGATAAAGATTTATGACTGAGCCACCATCATCATTATCAAACTTAACTGTGTAACGTCCATCAAAGACGCCAGCAGCGTGGATCATTAGTGCCTTCTTTGCTTCTTCTTTGGAAGCTTTATCTCCACTAAAGTGTCTACTTGACATTGTTTACCTCTCCTGCGCTTAGGATCTCGATGTCTTCCTCGGAGCCATCCAGTATGATTAGTCTGATCGGGTGGCTCTTTAGGCATGAGTTTACAATGATTGCGTTTGGATCAACGTCCGAAACCTCCATAATAATTCCGTAAGTATATAAGGGTATCGCCCCTACTAAGTGAGTATCGTGTGCCTCGTAGACACTGTGACCCGTAATCCAGCGCACTAAATCTCCCCTATTAAATTTCCTATCCACATAGTAACTATGAACAGCGGAGGTGTATCACCTTTTTAGGTATTCTGTTAACTGATCATAGCCGCCAATTACCTGTCTTTTTTGCCCGACCACAAGAACAACTATTGGAAATGTTGCCCAGATAAGTTCCTCTCTAATTGCAGTTCTATAACTTTTTGAGAAGTCAGCGTTCACAAAAACGTATTCTTGATCTTCTTGCATCAATAGTGCTTGAGCCCTTAAGCATGCAGGACAATCACTTATGCCATATATCTCGTAATACACAACTACTCCTTCAGTTTGGTTTTGAAGATTTTAACGTATTGGCGATCACTCTGATATTTCACTTCATGATCACAAATTCCCTTGAAAGTGTTTCTAAGTAGCGTCAACGATGCAACTTTTGCGGGTGTTGTTGATGTCATATAAACCTTGGAGCCTCCACGATTGCATATTTTTGTGGCATCGCGGTGCACTGCTTTCAAGGAAGAGTAGACTCCGAGGAAGTTATCAAATTTATCGAACAAGCAATAAATATAAATCTTAGTCATAGGTCCAAGTCCCTAATTTGAGAATCTTTCTGTGAGTTTTCATAATTTTTGGTGGCAAGACTGACTATTGATTCTAGAAACTCCACCTTTTCTTTAAGAAATTCGATTTCTGAATCTTCTGGATCTAGTTTAAGGGCTGCGTCTAAGTCTTTTTCCGCTTGCATCAGTTGCTCAATCGTTTCTCCATATAGATAATTCATATAGATATTAGCACCAAATTTTTCAATAGCTTTGCGGCTATCTGCGAAAGGTCCAATCTCTAAAGAACTTTGTAAATAGGAGGACATTCACTCGCCCTTGAGTGGTTTATTATAAACTGAGGAAGTTTTAGAGTATAGGTCTGTGAGTATGCTTGACAAAAACTCTCGCTGGATTTTACAGTCCAGGATTTCTTTGCGTAGTCTATTCTCTTTATCGTCCATAATTTGAAGCTGTATATTGCAAAAATTAATTATCTGATCTCGAACATCTTCCATTGAAACCTCATTTGCCAGATCGGCAACCTTTACATTGTGAGTGCTTTCTTTCTTTATTTTCTTTGTTTGACAATCTTATCTTCTTAAACATCTGCACCTTGTCTTCTATCAAGTTTCCTGACGCCAGTCCACGAACAAAATCTTGTTCCCAGTTATAGGCACCACACACAACGATCTGCATTGTTGGTTCGTGCAGCAGGTATTCACCGGGGTAGACCTTGGAATCTTCTATTATTTCATCAAACTTCATTTCACGCTCATTAGTTCATCATATGCATCATACTTCAGATCATTAAGTTTTTGTAGTACTTCTTCTCTGCGAAGGATCTTGAAAGCAATATTTTCAGGTGAAAATTCTTGAGCGGGACTGTCCAGACCCGCTTGTCGCATGCGTCTAATCTTTTCTTTGATTCTCTCCACACTTTTCAATACCGCTTGATATTTGCCCTTATCAAGAACATGTTGTAACAGATTGACTTGCGTGGCGATGTTGTCGCTCTTTTTTCTAGCAAGGTGTATATCAATGTCAACCGATGCAGGATCAGGTTCAGCGACCCACTCTTCATTAGGAATTGAATAGATTCCCGAAGACTTATGTACGTCGCCGACATTCTCTACATATAACTCTACTTCATAGCCATGTATTTTTATGTCGTGTGTGTCGTTCCAGCGCATTCTGACTGCATCAAAAAACGACTTAACCATATCCACATCGTCATCAATTTCTGAGAAGTCTGCAACTATGTGGAGGTCTACATCAGAATATTTGGACCAGTTATAATTTGCCAAACTTCCTGTGAATCTCAAATCTTTCATATCTACGTCAAATTCGATGCCCTCTAAGAAATCCCTGGCAATTTTTTCTAGGCGTCTTGCTATTTTTATATCGAGCTTGTCAGCAAACCAGAACGTAGGGTTCAGTTCGTCATGTTTTTCAAAACTTTCAGGCTCCACTTCCTCTTCTAATCCGCCGGCGGCTCCAGGGGGAGCAGATATTTGATTTTTATTCTTGCCTCTGAAGTTGTAAGAAGAGCCGCGAAAGGGGCTACCTTTGGCTGCCTTCTTTGAGCCTTTCTTCAGGAAATCATCCATATCGGATTGAAGCTCATCTCCGAAGGTGCCTTTCTTCTTCTTTTTGGATTCTGCGATGTACTTCTGCCATTTGTCCATGTTATAATTAGTCCATTAAAAGGTTAGTTCTACCAAGTATCGTGTGGAATCCTTGTCCACGTATCAGTAGCTATACAAATGTATAAATAATTAGCGTCCCAACATATCTGACCAGTCGCTCCCAGCGCACCCGCACTCGATGGAGTTAAACTATTACGTAACCTGATAGAGTTGGCGTTAATGTCTAACGCCTCTGTAGGCTGATCGGTGTTAATTCCAACCTTGTCATTACCTCCGTCTACAAACAACATATGTGTGTTATTGTTCGATTCAACTCGAAAATCGACAAGAGATTCAGAACTTTCGTTGACCACTACCTCGGGCACCGCGCCATTGAGTCTGAATCCCTCTCTGATAGTGCCCTGATCGTTGACTTTGAAGACAATGTGTTTGTTTATTGTCTTGTTTTCAATCAAGATATTATCGGCAGAGTTTACACCAATTGTGGCTTTGAATGTGCCACCTTCTTCAAAACGAATAGTTGGGTCTGTATCACTTAAAGTTAAAATTTGTGAGGGTGTCGCTGTGCCTATACCCACTTTGGAGCCTGACACTGTGAGTATCTGCTCTCCATTGGTTACAAGAGAAATGAAATCAACATCAAAGTCTATTTGAGTATTGTCATCTCCTTCGTAATCAATGTCTCCAAAGTCTCTTCTTCCTACTGAGTATTTATAAGCCATTTCTTCATCCTCCGTCGTACATAGTCTGTTCACCATCTTCAAAGGTGATAATTGTTTTGTTTGTTGGGTGAGGTTTGATGTGAATTTTCAAGAAATCATCAAACGCATCAAAGAACGCAATAGAACCTCTGGGTGCTGGTGTTAGCCAGTGGATAACCGTGTGCCCAGTCGCGAATGTTACCCCTTCGATTACAACACCTTCTCCAGAAATACCTGTCTCATCGCTCTGACGGCAAACCGTGAAAGTTCTAATACCTTCGGGCGCTCGGTTGCTGGGTCTTTTTGGTTTTAGGTCTTCGGGTTCAGTTGACAGCTCAGCTATATCACTTGTGTCGCTCATGCATCACCCTCGGGTTCTCTCTCTAACAGAGAAGTTAAACACATTTCTTCTATAGATTCTAACAAGGCAGTCTGAGAATCTAATTCGTCCATGCAGTATTCTTCGTTTGGATCTAACTCTTCAGCAAATCTAAGTTTTAATTCAGAAATACCCTTTGACATTCTGTTTATTTGATCCTCAATTTTATTTAATTTGAACATGATACCTCTGTAGCATGTTTTGTTCTCTTTCTCAGACATTTCCTAATCCTCGCTATTAGTATCTTTATAATTAGCTGTCTCTTGTGGTTCCGGTAGTGTATTGAGCGCATCTAAAGCTGATGCCCAATTTATTCTATATGCAGGGACAACCAAAACCACATTTTCTAATATTGCCGGTCCATTAAAGCCGGGTCCTACATCGATAGCTAACACATATCCTATGTAGTCTCCTCGTTGAGAGAAAACACCAGAACCGGACGAGCCCGACCAAGCATACGAGTTCATGTAAATATAATCATCATGACTATGACCCATTATCTTTCCATCTATGGTAAGGGGTCCAAGACCGTTTGGAAAGCCTGTGTAGTATGTTCGAGACATTACAGACAAGGCGCTGATCCATTCTCTTTTGGTTCGTGCAACATTTTGTGGTATCCTTATGGGTTCGCGAGTATCTATTTGTCCTATTTGGATAAGTGCGTAATCTGCTTCAACATTTCTCTCGACAAGATTTATACACTCATACATTGTATCGTCTACAACTATTTTTGTAGTCCTACAGTTACCCACTATTCCGTGGTTTGTGGTTATTATATAATAGTGATCAAACATGGTTACGTATGTACCACTTGATGATGCGACCGAGCCTCCGTGCTCGATTGACATCGAAAGAATTCTCACTGCGCTCTTTCTAGATCTTTCAATAATTCTCTTCTGCTTACTTACTAGGCGGTGTTCGGCATTGTTTATTTTATTTGTTATTTCTTCGTATGACGGCACTTTATAAACATTGTTAGCTTGTTTTGTAGCTATAGTACCTAAAAATAAGCCTATGGTGACCATAAGCAGGGTTCTAAGCACATATTTTAATTTATTAGCCATATACTATCTATGTCATTAAACTTGTTTTTGGTAACTTAAAAATACTGGAAGCTCTGCGAGTCCCGATTTTTTAGCAAACCAAACTAAATCCTCATTGCCTGTTATCTTGATTCTTCCGTTCATGCCAAGCGCAACATAAACAGGTGCAGTAGCGCCGTCTTTGATAAAATGCTGATACCTTCCAGTAAAATCTTTCATGTCGCCGCGATATTCGCTGCTCATAAAGGGCTCTAATTCTTCGATTGGGATCATCACGTGATATCGCATATCTGTGGTATCTGTCGGCATATCATAAGCCATGACTCCACCTTCAGCCCAGTCATCTAACATGGTCTTCAACATGGGTCGAGGTGTGACCATCTCAGTGCCACTAGTATACCTCTGGGCGCCCAGATTAGATGCAACGCCTCCTCCGAAACCATATTCTTGGATTGACACGGACTCTCGGATCTTCTTTCCACCCGTAACTTCTACCGGAACGGACCAACCAACACCTGGCTTATTGATAACTTGTACACCATCAACAGAATTCATCTCTGGAACAAGATAGTTGGAAACAAATTGAGTTCTGGATTGTTGTCCAACCAGCGTAAACTTGATCGTAAATCTGACTTTTTGTCCACCTATTTTATCTGCTGACTCTTTAGCCGACACAGTCGTGACATTCGTTATACCCCTCAATTGATCTTGCAGTTGTTTTGTTTTTGCTGCCCGATCAGCAGATATGTCAGCATCAACCTCTAACTTATAGAGTCTTACATCGGTCTCCTCAAATCTCAGTCTGTCTGTGCCGGCACGTTTGCCTTTCTTGGTATAAGGCGCGCCAGACTTTAAGTTCTTGTGCCCAGCAGTGTTGTACATCTTGCTGTTCTTTTTGCGTGAGCGTTTGTATCTTTTCTGAGCCTTGCTTTTAAAGGGGGTGGGCTCCTTTGTCGGGCGAGTATCTTGCTTTGCTTCACCTAACAGTTGGTCAATCCTCTGTATCTGCTGTTCTATTGATTCTTGCGTTGGGCGTAGCCTCTTCTCGGGGGCGCCCATCTTTAAGAGTTGTGCCTCAACCATCTCGGGGAACATAACGGGAGCACCGGTGTTGCTATCAATAGCGCCTTCATTGCTGTAAGCGCGGAACCGGCTTCCTGCCATCGGACCAAGGAACCGGGTTATGGCTATATACCTTTCAGCTTCGTTCATGTCGTTATAGTTTTCCTCGAACCAACTTGCCATAGCATAAATCTTTCTTGAAACCTCGCCTTCACTAGAGTCTTCCGAGGATGCATCAACCTCACGACCATAAATTTCTTTGGCTCGGTTAATTAATGACTGAATCTCTTCGTTGCTCATTACCTTGTCTCTGCGGGTGTTAATCTTTTGCATGAAGGTGTCAAGGTAAAACTTAATGGTTTCGTTGGCGGCGTCGGTGACAAGCTCTGGCTTCTCGTTTAGGTATTCTGCGATGTCTCTTATGACTTCGAACTCACCTTCTTCCGAACTGGGACTAACACGCATACGATAAAGCCAACTGATGGTCATCAGCGGATACCTATCTATGTTGCCCTCGGCGTTATATTTTGCATCCTGAAAAATCGCAAAGTCTGTGTCGTCTGCAAGAACTTTAACGGGATCGATTGCCTCGTATTTATCGCCAAAGTCGAATGACTGTTGATCTTTTGATACAGTTCTCAAACTATTTTTTACGAGGTTGCCTAATTTCGCTGCGAAAACGCGGGCAATCGTTACATCCATCATACCTAGCGTGCGTCCATAAGTATAGCTTTTTCCGTATCCAAATATCTCTCTAAAAATGCCGCTGGGGTTTACGTTGCCCATCTGATTGCCGGTTCCCATACCATACATATGCGCGCGTTGTGGCACAGGTTGTGGGTATGAATGAAGTGGTTGGCCATCTTCTGCGGTCCAATCAAACTCAAGACCACCTTGCGCTTTCTTGACGTGCCACTTATCTAGGTCCGTTAAACTTTCGAGCCCTTCTTTATTTCTATCGTAAGCAGTCTTCGCCATATAACCGCCGGCGGACAATGCCTGTCTGATCTCTTCGATTGCAGCAGCGGCTTGATCTTCCTCGAAAGCCAGCATACTATCAGCAAAGTCGTCATACTCACGGACCTCGCCGTCCCCGTCTGCTGCGGCTGTTTCGGATGTTCTTAGGGTGATGCTTAAGTGTGCGGTTGGTTCTCCATCCGGATCTCCTACTTGCCATCCGGGTGTCACGCCCTCAAGCATCCTAATTTCATACTCGTAGTCACCATCATCGCCGGGCATCCCATACATCATATCGTCAGCACCAATTTCATCGATGAAGGTGCGCATTGCTCGGTAGTCCGACAGGGTGGGAATTGGTGTGAAGTCCTGGGGATCTGTCGCTCTATAATCTTCACCGGTGTCTCGCATGCCAGTCCATCCCAAGTTAATATCAAAGCTATAGTGAGCGGACATATAAACATATACCTCCATAGCGCCGTCGGCTTCCTCGACACTGTAGCTAATCTCTGCGTTCTCTAACTCATCGCGGTTGTCCCAGAAGCGTTCATCAACACCATCACAATACTCAGTGGCTTTCTCCATACGATCCTCGATGGAACCGTGGAAGTTTGCGGAGGTTTCATTCGATAAGTATTCGATCATCTCGCCGATGGTTTCTGCATCATTTGAGTGCTCACCGGTTTCTTCTACGTTCTCAACACCCAGGTTATTGATGAACCACGCGATGTGGTCCCAAACTTCTTCGGGGGGTGCATCGTTACTTCGTCCTTTGATTTGGTATACTGT
>UEXN01002028.1_pt1 | contig 14974 bp, 20 predicted proteins | sample 1796711 | NCBI WGS metagenome assembly UEXN01 (sample SAMEA4772470, study PRJEB27181) | metagenome | reverse complement strand
ACCTTTTGTGGTGCCACTACCATCAGAACGATGAACAACAGTCAGTTGCTTATCAGCACAACCAAAGGTAGACCAGTTAGTAATCTTACCAAGATATACATCAGCAAGTTGTGTCTGTGTCATCTTGGCATCACAACCAGGATAGTTGTAAGCAGGAACAATAGCACCACCAGTCATAGGAATGTGGACCATTGGAATCTTTTGCTTCTCATCACTTACAGCACCATCAGAGGCACCAAAGTCAACTGTTCCAGCAATATACTGGCGGACACCAGCACCACTACCAACTGCTTGATAGTTTACTTGGTTGCCAGTATCTTGATTAAAGGATTGAAACCATGAAGTATAAAGAGGAGCAGGGAATGTAGCACCTGCTGCATCAAGTCTGAATGTAGTATTATCCGATCCACTACCACAGGCAACCATCAGAGGAGTGACAGCAGCGATTGTTGCGATTGCTTTGAGTTTCATTTTAGTAAAAAAACTTTTTTATATAGAGACAATTAATACAATTTTAACCATTAAAAAGGGACCCTCGTCAGGGTCCCCGAACATCTAGATGTTTATTTTATATGAACGATCAGAAGCTGTACTTGACGCCCAACTTACCACCAAGACCGAAGTCATCTTCGTCTTCTGCGGTCAGGAAGGACATCTCACCGTAGACTCCAAGGGACTCGGAGACGGGGACGCCAATACCTGCCTTACCAGAGAACTGGGTGTCAGTTTCTTCACCGTCAACAGCGACGATTGCAGGGCCTGCTTGGACGTAGTATCCAGCAGCACCTACTTCTCCTTCGTAGCCAACATGAAGGTCTGTCGTGGCAGAAGTGTAGTCATCGCCAACCCAACCAGCATTGGTTTCTACGTTGACGTAGGGACCGGCTAGGGCAGCAGCTGGAGCAAGAGCAATTGCAGCGGCAGCTGCAGCGATAGTCGTTTTAAACATTTGTTTTACCTTTAGTTACTTGCGGAATGGATACCCGCAGATGAATAGGGACTCGACTGTCCCGTGTTATGAATACCCTTTGTTACTTTAATTAACTGAAAGACAAAAGGTTAAGTATTTATACTACTCTAAGTTTGGTAGTATGTCAACTATGTGGGGGTTTCCTCATTTTTTTTCTCCTCTTGAGGTTGAGGAGGGACAGAGTTTGGTGTTGCTCTGCCCAAGTATGGATCATAGTTCATCCACTCACGGATGTCAACCGTTGCTCCAGACTGACTCCAGAAGTTCCAAAGTGCATTATATGGACCCTGATGAAACACATTGATGTGCTCAGGATGAATAGTTGACTGGAAGTCAAGGTTATAAAGAAAAATAGGAATAGAATAAGTCTTTCCACTCTCAAGGATTGTATCCTCAGATACTGCTCTTGGCTTTACATTGTTATCCAACTTCCATTTATCACCACGCATATGATTGCGGAGAACCTTTCCTGCATGGTGACGAGAGATTAAGTAAGCAGCAGCAGAAAAATCATTTACAAACTTCAAATGCAACTTAACATAGATGTCTCCAGTTGTAATTGTAGTCAACTGAATACAATCCCAATCATATGGAACATAGGAAAAGAACTCTTTCCAAGTAAAGTTCCAGAACCTAGCAACCTCAAGCACTGCATCGTCTTCCATGATCAGACAATAATCATCATCAGTCTTCTCATAGAAATGCTTGATTGCTTTGAGGTGTGACATACAACAACCAACTTCTTGTTGGTTCATCATGTCAGGAAATTTTCCCTTCATGTGAGAAGTGACATCATCATCTCTTCCATCATACCCAGAGATACGGGTATGATTTTCAATCTCCCAATAATCAAACTGGTTTTCCATATACTCACGTCTTTTGACATCAGCATCAAGATTTAACCAGTAGATATGGGGGAGTCCTTGTAGTTTAAATGCTGACTTATTTTTGTCACGCATCAATTCTTGTCCAGCCATCGGGAATTAAATCAGAAGTATCGTGGTCTTTAGTATATCCAGTTCCAAACCACTGGACAGGTGCAATAACTTTCTTGTTCTTGTTTGTAGAGAGCCATGCTCCCCACCAAGAGTAAGTTGAATTTGCAATGATAAAATCAGAACAAAGACTCATCAAACAGAGATCAACTCTATTGTCATCATTCTCAGAAACCATAAAACGATCATTGGAGAATAGTTCTTGTTCTTTACACCATGCAGGATCATCTGAGAATACAATCACTTGACTATCATCAAAGTGCTTCAGTGCCTTCTCATAATAACTAAGCGGGCATGGAGGATGATTAGCACTGTTAGAGATGTAGTCTGTGCGACGAACATGAAGTGCAAGAGGATTATCTAACTGAGATACTAATTCTTTACATGGCGTAAGAATCTCTTCCTTAAATGTAAAGTCATCACGGATTTCACTTTTAATATTACGAAAATATTTTTCAGTTTGAAAGTATCCTTGTAGACTTACATTATCAGGACATCTATAGAATAGTTCCTCATCATAATGAAAGTGCCTTTCATGAAGAGTAGTTGCTTGTCCGCTATCTAGTAGACCAACATTCACATTAAGGTCAAAGGAATCAAATAATTCTGTCCTGAGCATATTTCCAATGCCATCATTCACAGCATCAGGATAATATGGGATAGTAATATCTGCTCCAATATTTCTTGCTATCCCCTTTAGGGCAGCATACTGGAACATCTGATTACCGAGACGACCCATTCGTCCCAGTGCATTAAATCCAATCATTTCAGTTGTGCTTTACGTATTTTCAGATAGTCCTGTTGATCATAATACTCTTTAAGTTGTTCTTTGTCAAACTCCATCAGAGTATCATGAAGGTTTTTATTGTTTTGAATGAAAGGATTTGAGAACCAAGAGTTATCAGTTCTTGCATGCTCCATATGGTATACGTGTGCATCCAATCTACACACATTATATCCTAACTTATGAAACCTGAAAAATCTTTCATCATCTTCATATCCATATGCAACAAATCCTTCGTTTTCTAATCCACCCTCAATATATTTTTGAGTAGAAAAGAACTGACAAAATCCATACTTTGCATCATAGACTCTAGATTTCTGTCTAAGAATAGAAAGATCATAGTCTTGATTGATAAACTCAGATACTAATTCATCCGTGGCCAAAATTTGGAACTGCCAGTTCCCATCACCATATGGATAAACAACATCACATTCACCGGAAAGAATTTTTTCTTCGGACGTGATGTATGACTCTAGCGGTAAAATGATATCACAATCATAATTTACTACTACATCTGTGGTAGTCATCATGACCATATCATTTAACAGTCTTGTACGATGAAAATAATTTTCATCACTCTGCTCAAAAATATGTGTCAGTCTGTCTGCTTTCTCACCCACACATTCGCGGATTTGTGGTAAAGCCTTCTCAATAAAAACAGAAGTATTATCAGACTCTTTGACAATGATTTTACAATCAGTGTTATCAAGAAGATAGATTGAACTTACAATCACATTTCTAAGTCTGTCATCACTCTCAATCCTAAGAGGAACTATAAAGGTTGTGTTAGATAATTTCATTACACAATCTTCCAACCCTCAGGAATCAAATCATCCATATGGTAGTGATCATACGATGGACCAAACCATTCCTTTGGAGTCACCACAACCTTATCTGGATTATCAATCAACCATGCACCCCACCAAGAGAATGATGAGTTAGCAATAATCGCATCAGTACAGAGAGACATCAGACATAGATCTGTCCAGGGCAACCTCTGTCCATCAGAGAACTCTTCAGTGCTCTCTGACATAATGAATCTATCCGATGCAAAGAACTCTTGTTCTTTACACCACTCAATGTGGTCTGAGAAAACTACTACAGGGATATCATCAGGAAATTCTGCAAGAGCCCTCTCATAGTAATCAAAGGTGCAGACAGGATGTGCTGTCTCAAGGTTCACATATGCCCATGGCAATTTAGGATCACCACGGCGAATATGTAGAAAGATCTTACGGTCACTCTCAATACTATCAATCATCTCTTTACAAGGATTGTAAATAGAATCATGAAATTGAAAGTCCTCGCGAAGTTCTTTCTCTACGTTTTTAAAATATCTCTCTGTCTGAAAGTATCCTTCAAGATTAACATCATCAGGACACTCATCAAATAATTCCTGGTTAAAATGAAACTCTTTCCAGATAGCCCACTGTCTATCACCAGGGATGCCATGATGCTCCTCTGTAGCACCGGTCATCTTAAAGGTCTCAAACATACAGTAGTTGTTCTCACAACCGTACTCATCAACCCCTGATGTACCTGGAGGGGGAATAACCCAATCAAACCCACGATTAGCAGCAATACCTCTTAGAGAGGCATATTGGAACATCTGATTACCAAGACGACCAGACTTACCAAGTTTATTAAAAGATAACATTAGTATCCATACTCCTTTTTCATTTCATCAAAGACTGCTTTAATACCGTCTTGCATATTAGTCTCGGGTAACCACCAGTCCATAATATAACTGTTTGCTTCATTTCTCTTATCCATCTGCACACTATCCTTAGCAAGACCAGGATTAATTTTAACTGGTTTGTCAATTAGATTAAACTGTCCCATGATAATTGCAGCAACTTCCTTAATAGATGTTGCATGGAAAGACGTAATGTGTAGAGGGTCTTCTGGTTTGAAGTCAGTGTAGTTCTCCATGATAGTCTCAAGTGCTTCACAGCAGTCCTCAGCATAGAGGAACTGACGTTCTTCAGTACCATCAGTCATCATCTCAAAATCACCTTCTTCAAATCCTTTTTTAATAAAGTCAGTGATCACATGAGCCTTATCCATGTCCTTCTCAATACCATAGACATTCCAGAACTTAACAATAAGTCCTTTCAGTGACGTGGTATACATCTCACCCACTCTCTTCATAACACCATAAGGAGAATAAGACATATTGCTCATCTGAGATGATGCAAAAACAAATCTCTTGTTATACTTCTCCAACAGACCAAAGACATTTGCCATCAGTCTAGTGTTATTATTAATAAAGTCAAAGGTGTGCTGATACTTTTTTAGGTATCTAGAACCACCAACATCAAACGCAAGGAAGAAAACAAAGTCAGCATCTTTGATGCAAGATTCTAACCAGGTGCTAGGTATAGCAGTGAGGTTGTATTGTGCTCCAAGGTTCTTATCATACTCAATAACTTCATGACCTTTTTTACGAAGGTACTCCGTTAAGTATGCACCGATCTGGCCACTAGACCCAAGATTTAAAACTTTCATGTGTCAATTCAAATACCGTAAATGTGGTTTTGGCAAAAAACCTTAAAAATCCAATCGTGTTTTTGATACTCTAGATTATTAATAACCTTAGCATTATAACCTAAAGAGGTATCGGGTGAAAACATTGGACACCCTTCTTCTGTGATCCTCTGTAGATTAGAATAGATTGTACCATATTTATCCATAACCTCAGACCCACTCCAAGCAATGATGTCAAGAATAGCATAGTCCTTGACTCCTGTTTGAACCCAATCAGGTCCAGGATTAACATTGAATGTATGTAATTTATTTGGATCATACTCTTCAAATGGACCAGGATGTTGCATCCAGAGAAGATCAGATCTCATACGAATAACATAGTCATACTTAAAGTTATTCTCTTCTTCATACTGCTTCTTCAGATTCATCACCTGCTCAATACCATAAAACATTGAGATTTGATTATCTTTTGGATGAGTTGCTCTCCATTTAGTTTGCCAGGTGTCAGCAAACATGTCTGCAAAGTATCTGGGTTTTTCATAAATTATCTTCTTGGGTTTCCAGTTCTCATCAATCCAGTCTTTGACGCTAACATCTGGCCAAGTTCCCTGACCAACATCAGTTCTAAACTGAGATCCAACAAGATCATCATCAAACCACATATGAGCAAAAACATCTACGTCTGGGAGACCTAGACGAAAGTATTGTTTATGGTTTTCATAACATTCTTGATAACTTCTGGGTCTTCCAGAATAGCAAAGTGCAATCTTAGTCATTTAGCATATATGGATAATCTGTACAGATGCCGTATGGTAATTCATTTTTAATATGAGTTTTAAAACTGTCTACCATCTCCCAATCAAGCAAAGGAATAATAGTCTTGTCATCAAAAGTTTGCTCAAGATCATGTAACCAAATTTTTTTATTTGATGTATATGAGTATGGATCACCAGTGTGACAAAAGGATTGGAATATTTCACAAGTCTTTGCTGCCTCTACATTTTTACAATGCAACCAAAGATTATCCTGTCTCTTAAAGAACCAATTCCAAGTTACTTTATATTGTGGTTCGTCATGACCCAGCCAGAACTCACCATCAATATCCCATACATCAATCTCTACATCGTATCCATTACCAAGGGCACAGTCAATATAACTAGGAGCATTCTCTCTACCAGGAACTCGTCCCCGAACATTACCTCTGTGAGATATAATTCTCATACTTCCTCAATGCGTAATGATTTGTCCTCAATGAAGAGATCATAAAATGGTTTATCAACACGGAGCTCATGATACTTACAACCCCAATCAGATAGTTGCTGTGCTGTTAGATTAGTCCAATCAATCTGCTTTCTACTTCCTCTTGCTGTCCAATACACAATTGTATTTCCTTGGTCATACAATTCATTAATCTTATCAATGTTATTTTGAATTGGTTTTGCTTTGGTGTAATCGTGAGTTGTTCCAAAATCTGTAGATGATTCCCGATTACAAATCGTTTCATCAATGTCAACATAAATTACTTTCATTGATACATTTTTCTCCTGCGTGCTTCACTGGGACACTTATCAATTTCACTGACCTGTTCTTCTGTAAGGAAGTTTGTTTGACCAAGAATTTTGGCACCAACAAAAATCTCAGCAGATTTTTCGCACATCATAGTTGATGCAACACATTCTTTAGCAGATGCAGATGCTACAATTATACCATGATTTTGTAGTAATATCAATTTAGGGAAGTACCCTTCCTCTTCTATAAATGCAAGAACACTTTTCTTCATCTCTTCAAGCAAAGGTTTACCTGGCATTGCATAAGGAACAACACAAGACTTTGCGCCATTTCTTACCACTTGATCAGGAAATAATCTATGCTCAGCAAATGACCAGATTTGTTCAGAGCATGCCACTTGCATAGTTTTAAGTGGATGAGTATGTGCTATAAATTTGATATCATCAAATTCCCTTAAGATCCATGCATGAAATCCAGTTTCAATACTTGGTTTTAGTCCAAGTGAATCAAAAGGAACCCCACTCAGTTTGCAAGCAACGAGTTGATCTTTATCTAAAGTGTCTAAGGAAGTTCCACTTGCCTTGATATAGAAAAGGGTTTGATATTCATCTTCTGCTTTAGCTGACACATTTCCCTCACCGCAAATTGCGTAAGGTCCAAGTGCATGTGCTAGTTCTAAGAGATTAACCATTCCGTTAATTTTTTGGATAGTGTATTTAGATCTACTTCCCATGGTGAATTCATACCACCAGAGATTGATAATGATCCTACATCATCAACTGTCGCTTCTTTCTCATCAGTAAAACTGGTGTGATCAAAGTGAGTTAGTTGAGTGTGTTCCATAGCATGTTTTAGTCTATCATTAACATCAAAAAATAATGGACTGTTAATTGATAGAACTTTAGTCTCTGGAGGGCAGAATAAGACGTTAGCCATTCCACCACCAATCGGACCAGCAACATACTTTGCTGAACTAAAGATACCAATCTTTTCTCTCATTGTCAAGTTTTCACAGAATATTTCTTCAAATCCATGTAAACTAAATGTCTGCATCATCTGGTCTTCATTCATACATCTACGTCGTTCAGTGTAGTTTGTACCAATGTTATCAAGATTATTATGTGTCCATGTTCTACGTGAAATATAGACCCTCTCAGGTCCCACATATTCGCCAGTAAGTCTATTAATTATATCAAACGTAAATCTATGAGGTGGTTTCTCTGACAGACCTCCATGGGTCAAGGAAGACCCAACCAGGACATAGTTATAGATGACATCCTGTCTTAGAAAAATGACATCATCTCTAGTTATACCAAGCAGTTCTAATGTTTCCCAGACAAAAGGATACAAATCATCTTTACCTTCAGCAGGACTTACAAGTAACTTTAAATCTGGATGGATTTTCTTACCATCAAAATAGGTATAGAGATATGGAAGAGTGTCATAAACGAAGTGAAAGTAATTTGCCATATTGTAGGCAAAGTAAAAGACCGGAATATCACAACATGACCACGATGAGCACAACTCCATGTCATACTTCATCGTCTCTTCATATACAGTTCCTCTACCTAAAGACATAAACTTCTCAATTGTCGGTAAACGAAGTTTCTTATCGTTGTAAGAATACATCAAAGGCATTGGATAATGTATTGAGTGTCCAGTAAATTGGACTGAAGAAAAATAAGCACACTCAAGAACTCGGCCGTTCTCATCCTCAGGGCAGAGTGTTTTAGTTTTTCCCTCGTTCCAATACTTAATGGGTAAGGTAATCTTTTCTGTAGTCATAAGGATGCCAATTTACTGTATTAAAGAAGTTTTGCCAATAGCGATATGTTTTTAAATCGTCAGGTGTTCCCCAACAGATATAATGATCAACCTCAAAGTTCTTAACATTATATCCAAGAGAGATTGCTTCATTTAAAATACTGTCAACATAAAACTCACCGTTGGTTCTAATGTCTTTCTCGTAAGTTTGTTTTAAAGAGTTTAGATATACATCCTTATTGCGGAAGAACATCGTACCAACAATAGCATACTCATCTACAGGATTATCCCCATTAAATTTTTTAACAGAAACACCCTTGACATCATCACCATCTACATCTAACCAAGAATACATATCAGGATTACGATGTGAAGTATAATTATTTCTATAACTCCAAACGACAATATCGGTTTGAGGATCCTCAATTAAATCTGCAAACTTATCAGAGTCATACAATACTCCATTATCACATGCCGACAGAAGAACTGATGTGTCATCATCAATCTCATTCATAATCTTTTCAGTCGTGCAAGCTTGTCCGTTAAGAACATCATCAATCCACACGACATGAGCATATTCTTCCAAAGGAAGCATACTAGTATGAGAGTTTAAACAAGCATAGACTGTCTTATCCGTCTTTGGTAAACAATATTCTGCTTGATCAACCATGTAGTTGTCATTAACTACAAGAAATGGTTTAGGGATAGCAAATCCTTCCGTTGTAAATCTACTACCTGCACCTGCCATAGGAAGAGCAGTCACACAGTTTTTAATCTTGAGTGGTTTATTACCTTCAAGCACTGCCTTATAGTAATTTGACCACTGCAGGTACATATTCATATCTAATGGTGTTCCCCACTGAAGCATCACAGGGATTTCATATACCAAGTTTGGCATATCATCATTAATCAAAAGATTATGAACCAGGCTTACGTAATATTCTCCATTAATATTGATGTCTTCATCAATTAACTGTTGAAAATATTTTTTAATATAACTTCCTTTCCTAAAATAATAGGTTCCAGTAGAAGCAAACTCTGACATCTTATCAGCAGTAAATGGTTGCTTCTCTCTAATCTCTACTATTTGATTACCATCTCCAGTTTTACAGAAAGCATAGTTGTCACTACCAAGCATATGAGGATGAAATCCAGTGTAACAAACTACACATCCATCACAATTAGTTTGCGTAACAAACTCCTCAAAATCATTATAATCCCAATGCATTGAGAAGTCGCAGTAATTAACTACGACAGGTTCATCATCATCAATATACTTGGTTGCTTGCAGTACACTATGAACTGGACCTTTCTTATGGGACTCAATTGTTAAAATAATAGAATCTTCTACAAGACTGTGTAGAACTTCAACTACATCAGTTTCTTTTGCATGCTTATAGTTAATAATAAAAACAAACTCACTGTCTTTAGGATAAAGATCAATGATGTGTTCAATAACTTTCTTTCCATCAATCTCAATGAGATGCTTTGGTGTTTCATATCCGGCAGAGGTAAATCTACTACTCTGACCTGACATTGGGATAATAACTTTCATATCAGTCTCCTTTCATTATTCTGTAACTGTCCTCATCAAAATGTTGCGTAGAAAATTCAAATAATTCAGATGGCTCAATAGCAATCATTTGATGTTTGAGTCCACGATAAATGTGAAACTTATCACCAGGTTCAAGTATAACATCCCTTGCCTCTGCCAGGTCGTCACTATCACCATAGTATAAAAGTATTCTACCAGATTGTAGGTAGAATGTTTCATCTTTTACTTTATGATAATGCCATGAGCATCTCTTCCCTTCATTAAAAAATAAGAGTTTACCGCAATACTCTTCATTATTAACAATCCATTTTTCATATCCCCAACCTTTAGGGACATGTTTTATTTCTGGTGTCATTTCCTATCGCTAAAGAATACATGATCTGGCCATGCTTTATCATCAATGAACATATCTGCGTGTGGTTTACCCATGATTAATTCATGATACTTACATCCCCACATACTCAATTGTTCTTTAGTGAGTGGGTATAGTAATTTATGCGCGATCTCCCGTGCCTCTTCGTAAGGTTTATCACTAGATCTTCCCATCGCTCTAGCAGTAAAGTAGATGATGTAATTACCTTCATCATACAGATCATTAATTGCAGCAATCCTATCTTTCTTTGGAGTAGCATTTTCATACTGCAGATTCCCAGATCCTTTACCAGGAGTACAGATAGTTCCATCAATATCAATCACATATCTCATAAATGTCACTCTCTTGTAGTACGTAAGTTCCAAAATGCGTTACAGCAATAGCAGCTGCTTTATTAGCATATGGTATAGCAACATCTATTTTACCACATCTTAGGTAAAAGTAAACTAGTGCAGATAGAAATGTGTCCCCTGCACCACAAACATCAAAGACACTTACTCCAATTGCTGGATAGTTCTTACCTTGATAGTCAACTCCCTGCGCTCCCTTGGTGACAATTAGATTAGGAGAATTTTTTAATTTCTTATCTAGTTTAGAATATTCATCATCATTAATTTTAATGTATGCATGATCAACGGGTAGATTTGTCTTCTTACTGTCAATAAAGACAGGTCCATCAAACCACTCAACCAATTCAAACAACTTCTTAGATGTTATAAACCCTTTGTCATAATCAGAGATAACTAAAGCATCAAATTTTTCTTGAGGTAGATCATTTCCTAAAGGACTTACATCATCTTCACTATCAACTCTTAGGATTTGTTGATTATATCTCTTATCAATATATCTACATTTTACTATTGGTTCTTTTTGAGTGAGCATCGTCACTTCCATATTAAATGCAGAAAGGTTTTCCTTGACATTCAATGCCATCCCTTTCTGTTTTTCTACATACTCATACTTCAAAATAGGCACAGGAGCTTCTGGATTCAGACGCTCACATACCCCATACACATATTCATCGGTACAACTATCCCCGATTAATAATATCTTGAATTGTTTTTGTTGTTGCATACTCTTCTATTCTATCAAAGAACCTCAACTCGGCAGAATACATTGAACCAATAACTGACTTATCTTTCCAGTCAGATCCTACAACCATTATATCAGGTTTTACTGTTTTTATACAGCGTTCCAACTCTTCATCACTATCAAAGATTACAATGTAATCAACTGCTTTTAGATTCTGGAGCATGTATGCTCTATCACCTACGCTATTTACTGGTCTAGTTGGACCTTTCTTTTCTTGAACTCTACGGTCACTGTCTATACCAACAGTAAGAGTGTCACCCAAAGACTTAGCATAGTTAAGAAGTTGAATATGTCCTGGATGTAGGATATCAAATGTTCCGTTAACGAAGATTTGTGTAGACATATTCTAATGATTTTTGCAATCCGTCAAGTTCTAGATTAAGTTTAGATAGTTCTGCTCCACTAGCACAATATGAGGTATTATATCCTTCCTCTAAAATACTGATTGGAACTTTATAATCAGATAGATTATTAATCATTATAGCAACATCTAAGAGAGATGTGGTTGGTTCATACACAAGGTTGAGTTCTTTGGGAAGATTTCTACCACTCTTAAGATAAAGATCAATAACTTTATACACATCAAGAACACCAAAGAGATCCATAAATCTATCTTTAAATATTACAATCTGCTTATTGTCAATATAGTTTTTAATATTTGCAGTAGTAAACATAGTGTCTGGAGCATGAACACCAAACATATTGAAAAATCTTAGATTGTAAACATGATTATACTGACGACAACGATGAGTAATCATGTATTTTGAGAGCCCATAGTAATCAGTAGGAACTCTATCTCCAAAGCATTTCTCTTCAACTTTAAAAATATCTCCTTCCCGACCATATGCAGCACCACTACAAATGTTGATCATTGGAATCTTCTGTGCTGCCAAATTCTCAAACATTAAAATGTTATTATGAAGATCCTCTGGAATGTCTGTGCGAGTACGACGACCACCACGAATAGCAGCATGAATTATAAAGTCAGGATTTCGATTCCGAAAAAAAGATTCTACATCATCAGGATTTGAGTAATCAATATTGGAATAGTGTACAGTATGATCTTTCTCTAGAAGAGGAATTATTTCCTTTCCTAGATTGCCACGCTGGCCAGTAAATATAATGTTCATCTACGAAGATTAATGTAGGATGGTCTTCCTGAATACAGGAATTTTTCAATGTCAACATCCTCCTTAGTCTCAGGCCAGAATGACTCAATACCAGGAAGTGCATCCAAGACCTTAGTGTCCTCACAGGCATAGTGAGAGAACCCACAAGGTCCATAGTCATCATCACGACCACTACCAACCAGTTTAACAGGGATCTGTTCGTGGTGCAAGTAATTCCTAATGAACTCAAAAGGACGATACAAAACAAAAGGAGTGATTGAATAACATACAGGGATCTTACCCTCCATAGCAAGACCAGCACCCATACCAATCATCAGTTGTTCAGCAGCACCAGGATTAATCACACGATCTGGATAGTCTTCTCTTAGATGGTCGAATACTCTATACCCAACATCACCAACTAATAGAAAGATATTCTCATTCTTTCTCATCTCCTCAGTCAGGAGTTCTTGAAATCTACGTCTCATAATGATGCAATTGCCTCCTTATATTGTTCCTCTGTAAAGTTAGTGTAATGAGCATGCAGTCCTTTAAGACCAAAGTGCTCTACTGTGGTTTTGTGGAACTTTGCACTAGGACAAAATGCCTTCACACGGTTCTCTAACGTAGTCAAATCTACCGGGTCATATGCTGCCCATCCATTAGCATTTACATGAACCGTAATGTTTTGCATACCACTGTCACTAATATATCTCAGTGCCTCCCATACAGAACCTTCATTACTCTCACCATCAGAGATCATCACATGAACGTGACGGTTTGGATTGCCAACAGCACGGCCCACAGCAACACAGATACCCATACCCAAACTACCAGTTGAGCAATGAATATGATCCAGTTCGTTACGCTTTGGGTGCTCACCATACTTGTCAAGTAGTTCCTGAGCATCCAATCCATAGTATTCCTCAAGAATTACATAGAGTGCTACGACAGCGTGACCATTGGATAGGATGAAGATATCATCTTCTTTCTTATTTTTATAGATGTCATCAATGATATGCAAGCATGAAAAATAACTCCCAAGATGGTGAAGTTTATTCTCATAGCAAATATCAAGAAGTCTACGATAAAGTTTGTTCATCAATAAACGAGCATACAATCTGCTTGAAGTTTGTCAACACTCTTTCCAAAACTTTTCAGTTTATCAGAAATCTTGTTGAAGTTCTCTGCCATCATACCACGTTCTTCAAAATCATGCACCTCTACATACATCCCATCAATCTTGGTCAGTGCCTCTTCAAATGATTCCTCAAAGATAATTTCATTCTCAAATCCCTCAATGTCCATCTTGACAAATCCAACCCTATCAATATCCAGAGAGTCAATAATACTGTTTAGAGTTTTTGTCTCTACTTTAACAGTCTTACCACTATGAGGATCTGTTCTGTGAGAGATAAAAGAATTCATCGTGGAATTGCGTTCATGAATATTAAACTCTGCCTCACCATCCTTTGTGCCAACAGCAAGATTAAGAGCCTCAATGTTTTTAATTCCTGCAATACCAACCAGTTCGTTTAGAAGAGCAAAGTGAGATGGAGTTGGTTCTACAGAGAATACTTTTTCACATACAGGTGCAGCAAACATAGAAAACAATCCAATGTTTGCGCCCAAATCAATCATATTGAGATCTTCATTTTCTTTTAGAAACCAATAGAAGTCAGTATTAAACTGTTTTAGAATATGAACTACACAAGAGTGTTCTGCGAATGCATGATTTTTATAATTCTCTGATGACGAAAGATCTATTTTATTGCCAGCGATATCAGAAAACGAAAGAAGGTCTGTCATGATGTTACTTTGTTAATGTATTGTAAGGGTTCTTCAGCGATCACGGTCTTCATCCACTCACGAAGACCACCGTGTTCTTTATTTAGTTTTGCTGCTGCAGATCCTCCTGCCTGGTGCATAACTTTGATGCACATTGGATCTCCAGTCTTAGGATCATCAAGGTAGAGTGCATCATCCTTCACATAGATGTCAGACCAACTCTCCCAGTGATTATTATTCTCTCCCCAGGTATTACAAAGTCCATAGGAAACTCCTGTTCCCATGGCATCAATAATCTTTGTTGAGTATTTTCCGCAATGGAAGATTTGATTCAAGGTGTCCTGCTCATCACCAATCCCATGAGCATATGGATTTACCTCATCCTTAATTCTCTTTGCCTCTCTATTCAATTCATGCCAATCATACCAGAACTGTTTGTTATTTGAAGCAATCAAACCAGCATTAATAAACTTCTGTACTGGAATTTGTTCTCCGTTTCCAAAAGGTGGTAGATGTAAAATTGTAATACCAGGATGAGAACTTGCCTT
>UEXN01001740.1_pt1 | contig 15010 bp, 9 predicted proteins | sample 1796711 | NCBI WGS metagenome assembly UEXN01 (sample SAMEA4772470, study PRJEB27181) | metagenome | reverse complement strand
TTAGCTGATAATCAAGTTGGCATCAGCGATCAAATTACGTCTGCGGATGACGCTGCTACGAAGCGTTATGACCAGTTTGATACCAATCTGGCAGCTATCGGGGCAGACGCTGCGGGGGCTAATACTAATGCCGCTGGTGCAATCACTGCAACCAATACTGGATTTGCTAATTTAAACAACACACTCACGGCCCAACAGGATGCCGCCAACGCTGGCAGAAAGACGTATTACGATAATCTAAAAGCTTCGTTAGAAAATAATACTGGTGGCTTGCAAACATCTTTGGATGCTGGTTTTGCGGCGGGGCAAAGTAGATTTGATACATTAGATAATAGCGTAGGCGGTGTTCAAACTGCCGTGGACACTGTTGGAACTGGAGTCAATGATTTAAGCACTGACGTTGGTACTGTACAAACCTCTTTAGACGAAGGCTTTAATCAGGCAGGTACACGCTTTGATGCTTTAGATACAGGCCAATCAACTGCGGCTACTACTGCGGCTAACAATGCAGAGGCCATTGGTACGCAATTAACCAACACACAAGCAAACGTGCTGGGCGGTCAGGGGGCCATCCAAAGTAACCTGGATGTTATGTCAGATACTGCGGATGCTTATGCGTCACAGAGCCTGACTAACCAAGACGCCCTGCAAACTGGGCAAGATAATTTTGTCAGTAGCTTTGATACTTATGTGGATCGTTATAGCCAGGACGCAGAAATAGCGCAGCAATCACGCTCAGATCTAGCTACCGCACAAGCCAATCAGACTGACCGTTTGCGAGAAGATCTGGGAAGCTTTGCTCAAGCGGCGGCTACGGGCCAGGGAAATATAGCCAATCAAATCGGCACTCTAGGTGAAGGCACTGCGGCTGGATTTGACGCCCTTGGATCTGCGGTTGGCACAGGATTCTCTGAATCCAGCATGGCTGATCAACAAGCGGCAGCTAACCTTACAACTCGCCTGGGCAACGTGAGCAAACTAATCGACTCTAGCTCTGCTAATTTAGATGCAAATACACAGGCACAATACCGCAAGCTATTTAGTTCTTTTGACGAGAACGGAACGCTCATAGCCAATAGCATTGATCAGAACGGCAACACCATACAACGCCGATTCGACGATCAAGGTAATATTATAGAAACATCATTTGATGCTGCGGGTAATCAAGTTGGCAGCGTGGCAATGAATGTTAATACTATGCTGTCGAATGCGGAGAGCTACCAATCATCCTTAACAGGTCAGATTGGTCAGTTAGGCTCAGACATAGGCACAGGCTTTCAAGCCACTTCATCTGCGCTGGGTTCTGGATTTGCTGGAGCTTCTGCGGCAGGGGCTGCAAATCAAAGCAATTTAGTCAGTCAGCTTGCATCACTGGACAATCTAATTCAAACATCCTCTGGTAATATCGATCAGAACCTTCTCAGCCAGTACACTAGATTGTCTAATTCGTTTGATGAAAATGGCAATTTAATTACCAATTCCATTGGGGATCAGGGGCTGACAATTTCCCGTGCCTTCGACGCCCAAGGCCGTGTAATAGAAACATCATTTGATGCGTCAGGAAATCAGGTTGATTCTGTTTCAATGGATGTATCTAGAATGCTTTCTGACGCAGCGGCGTATCAAAATTCACTGACAGGGCAGATAGGTCAACTATCGTCAGACATAGGCACAGGATTTACAGAGGCGGCTGGACAAGTAGTTGGTCTTGGCTCAGATCTAAGTTCGGGCCAGCAAGGTCTTATGGCGGGGCTGGACACGGCAAGTTCAAACTTCGACTCCAGTATCCAACAACAATATACCTCCTTGTCTCAGAATATGGCTGATCAAGGCATTGATATAAACAATGTGCTGGCTAACGGCTTTGATGCTAATACAAACTCTCTAAATTCAAACGCCCGTGATTTGTTGATGCTAGGCTCGCAGATCACCGGATTAGATGCTTCTGTGGCATCCGACTTTGCCACCGTGTCCTCTGCTTTCGATAATCAGGGCAATCTAATTGGATCGACTGTAGACGCCTTGGGCAACACGGTAACAAATCAGATTGATCAGCAAGGCAACCTAATAACCAGCAAGTTCGACAGCACAGGCCAGCTAATTGATCAAAGCCAGACTAACATACAGAATACTATGTCTCAGGCTTCGCAAGCCCAAATGCAGCTTCAAAACTCTCTAGCCGACACTACTACGTCTACGTTAGATCAGCTTGGCTCAAGCATGGATCAGGGGTTTGCTTCCATAAATACCGCCCAGCAAAATGCGTTTAGCAATATTGATCAAAGCTTTAACCGACAGAATAATACGCTGGATGCACAGACTAAAAATATAGCAGCGGTGGCGGCTGAACAGACGGACATTGATCAGAAATCTAGAAATGAATTTAAACAGATTTCTTCCGCTTTTGATGATCAGGGCCAGCTAATAACAAACACAGTGAACGAGAACGGCACAACAATTTCAAGGGCGATAGACGAAAACGGAAATCTATTACTCCGCAGTTTTGACCTGCAAGGAAATCGTCTGGGAGATCAAGTAGTTAACATCAACAGAAGCTTATATAATCTTTCGCAACTCGACACCTACCAGGGAGCCAACATTTCGATGGGCAATCTTAGCCCTGCTATGTCGGGAGGCGCTCCAACAGATGGATTTGCTTCTCCCTTTGCAGTTACGAGGTAATTAATGCATCCCACTACAGTATCAAAAGATTGCGTAGAGCTTGTTAAAAAGTTTGAAGGCCTACACAAAGTTAAAGACGATGGCATGGTACACGCATATCGCTGCCCCGCAGGAAAGTGGACGATATCATGGGGCCACTGTAAGGGCGTTAGATCAGGTATGAAGGTTACTATGGCTCAATCTGAGCAGTTTCTTTTAGATGATTTAGAAGAACACGGCAGTATAGTTAAGAAGTACGTTAACGTGCCTTTAACACAGTCGCAGTATGATGCCCTGACTTCATTTGTATTTAACTTAGGTGGCGGTAATTTTCGTAGTTCAACACTGCTTAAAAAGCTTAACAAGGGTTTGTATGATGAAGTTCCTGAACAGATCATGCGCTGGAATAAAGCCCGTGTGGATGGCAAGCTAACACCTCTTCGTGGACTAACTCGCCGCCGTTCCGCAGAGGCCGCTATCTTCGCCCGTGATGCACAACTGCCTTCTGATGAAGGTGGCCCAGCAATGCCCCAGAAGCCTACCGCAGAGGCCCCTAAATCTCTTGCTAAGAGTAAAACAATGGCAGGTGCAGGGATCGCTGGTGCAGCTACTGCAATGAATGAGGTAGCGGGGCAGATCCAGGGGCTAGTTGCCTACGCTCCAATGCTTAAAACAATCTTTTTGATCTGTGCAATCGGCGGCATTGGTTTGGCTGCATATGCACGATTTAAAGATAATAAAGAGGGCATCCATTGATGTTCATATTCGGCAAGATAAAAAACTATATCATTGCCACTTTGGCGTTAGCCTTACCCATTATTTATGTGATGGGTCAGGTTAAGGGTCGGGCCAAAGAGAAGAATAAAGTCCTGCAAGACGATCTTCAGGCACAAAAGAAAACGACTAATTTTTATAAGAAAATGGCAGAACATGAAGCTGACAGTCTTACTGGCCGCAAGTCTCTTACTGATAGGCTGCGGGGAAACGGTTTATAGAACCAATCTGGAAATATACTGCCCGCCTATAGAGCAATATTCTTCAGAATTTAATCAAGAATTAGCGGATGAGTTGGACGCCCTAGACGGGGATCAGACAACTATACCGATGGCAATCGCTGATTACGCAAGGCTGCGTGACCGAATCCGTGCATGTGAAAAAGAGAAGGATAATATCTGATGGGATTATTTGGATTTGAGAGCGTCAGCGATATGTTTGACGGCGGTGGGGCTGGGGGAAGCGGTGCTTCATTTTCAACAGGCTCCCATGCAGATTATGTAACAAATAATCCCAATGACACTACAGCCAAGGCACACGATAGCGGGGGTTCTTTTGTAGGTAATACTGTTAGCGATGTTGTTGGTTCTGTAACCGGCGGCGGTAGTACTACAGCGACTATTAAATCAGGACAGACTTTATCAGGTATTGCGGCTGCTAATGGCTTAACAGTTGCCCAGCTTATGGCAGCTAATCCTAATATAACTGATGCTAATAAAATACAGTCTGGAGCTTCTATTAATATTCCCAGTTCTGGGGGCGGCAGTATAGCAAACGTCAAAGGCTCTGCCCCGTCTGGAATTAACAAGGTACTGGGGTTTGCTTCTCCTGTGGGAGTGATTGGTGCATTAGCAGGATGGGCTAATGGCCTTGATCCAGAAACCCAAGAAAAAGGCGTATATGACGGTAAGCAAGTATACCAAAATGCTGAAGGTATGCAGTACTCCTACAACTTTCTGGGAATGCCCTACCAAGTAGAGGTCAACGAAAGCACAGGAAAGGTGCAGGACTTCTTACGCAAAGATGAATCTGGTAAATATCCTGGCGATGAAGGTTATGATCAATCATCATCTGGCTATGAAAAAATGGCGCAAGAGTCCCGTGATAACGGCGATGATGATCAAGCGGCGGCTATTATGCAAGAAGCTGCCGATAATGCTACTGAAGACGATGGAAGCAATGCAACAACTTCAGGCGCTGCAACTATCATTAAGATGGCCCAAGAAGCTGGTATGGCGGTTAGTAATGAACAGATACAGGAAATCCTTGATGATCCTGCGGAGTGGTTAAAAACTAACGGTGCAAGCTTAATAGATAAGACACCAACTCTAGACCCAGATACCGCAGGAACTTTATTAGATCCTACCAGCCCCAATTATCTTTTAGGAAAAGATCCTTCAGTCACAGTATCCACCGCAGGTGATGCATCTTCAGTAGGCAGTGTTATCAATCCAGCTACAGCTACCTATGACGCCAGTACAACCGCAGATCAGCTAGGCACAGATGCAACTACCGTTAATGCCGCCACAGGTGAAATCCGTGATGAAAACCTAGTAGATGCTGCTCAGATCGATATGACGGGCGCTGCTACTGGTGTAAATGCTGATGGTACAACTAGCGTAACTGGTGAGGCTCTAAATGACTTTGCTACGCAGAACATCAGCAACATTATCGACACCACTACCGTATCTGGAAAACTACTAGCCCAGAAACTAGGGGAAGGTAATTACACTGACGCCAAAGCCACTGTGCTAGGCCAGATGAAGATTATCAGTGATGAGTTTAAAGATAGTAACGGCAATCCTGTTATACCCCCGTGGGCGCAAAAGCTTGCCCGTGAAACTCAAAAAACATTAGCATTTTCGGGCATTACGGGAACGGCACAAACGGCTGCGATGGCTAATGCCATCATGGAAGCCACGTTGGGCATAGCAGAAAAAGAAGCCGTTTTCTTTCAGACCTTAACAACAAAGAACCTAGATAACCGCCAAGAAGCTATCATTAATAAAGCCGCTGTATTGGCTAAATTTGAAGTAGCAAATCTAGATGCACGTCAGGCGGCTGCGGTACAGAATGCTAAAGCCTTCTTGGAAATGGATCTCAAGAACCTAACCAACGAACAACAGGCTGAAGTCGTAAATACGCAAGCTATGGTTGATGCCCTGTTTAACGATCAGGCAGCTATCAACGCAGCCCGTTTGTTTGGCGCAGAACAAGCCAACGATATGCAGAAATATTACGACAATATGAATGCACAGATCTCTTTGCAGAACTCTGAACAAATCAATCAGATGAAGCGATTTAATACTGGCGAAATTAATGACAACCGTGAGTTTAATTCTAAGCTAGAGCAGTCTCGCCAAGAGTTTTATGCAGATATGCAATACAACTTGGATCTTGCTAATGCCAAATGGAGACAAACAGTAGCCACTACAAATACAGAAATGGAATTTGAGGCTGCAACTTTAGATGTTAAAAATGCGTTTGATCTGTCTACAGAATCAATGACCCGAATGTGGGATCGTGTGGATAATCTTTTGGATTATATCTTCAAGGGATGGAATGCAGAAGCTGATCGTGACGCCACAATCCTAGCTGCAGAGATCAGGGCACAAGCAGGGCAAAGCAGCGGCGGTAATGGCATTATGGACGGCCTTGTAACACTGGGCGCTGCATGGATTAGTTCTGGTCGAGGGTGGCCTTCTGATGAACGATTAAAGACAGACATTCAGTATCTGAATACTGAAAAAGGATTAAAGATTTATAGCTGGAAATGGAACAAAGAAGCCAAGCGTATAGGGGCAAATAAGTTTCCTGCTTACGGGGTTATAGCACAACAAGTTCAGAAGAAATATCCGAATGCTGTTTCTGTCGGTTCTCATGGCTATCTCACAGTTAACTACGGAGAAATCCAATGAAGTTTGAAGATGCAGTAAAGAAGTCGATTAAGGCTTTTATGAACGGTAAAATACCCGCCGCTACCAATGAATTAAGCGAAGAGGGAATGTTCCATACCCCTGCATACTTCGATGAACTTGAAGAAGAAATGTTGTCAGAAGACAATGATGAGGAGATCGTAGATGAAGATGTTTGATTTCCCGATTGCTGGTGCAAACTATGCTGCAGACACCCGTAATTATCCTTGGCATAGACCCCCTGATATTGTCAGTTACGATGAGGGTGTTGATTATTTAATCAGAAAAATGAATGAGCCAGAAGAATTAGAACTGGTTTATGCTCTTTTAAAAATTGATACGCACGTTGCTACGGTAGTAAGCGCAATACTTATGCAGGGCATTTCCCGTGGTAAGTTTTCTATCGACTTAGCTATCTTAATAGCAGGCCCATTAGCCCGTTACATTGGTATTATAGCTGACGAACAAGACATTAAATACGACATGGGCCTCAACGATGAGAACCGTGTGGTAATTACCCCTACTTCCCTAAAACTGGCGCTTGGCATCTTTGATGGTGACGAAGAAGAAAATCCTGACGAAATTGTGGAAGAGGCAGTAACCAGTTCAGAGGGTGGCTTAATGGCTACACCAACAGATGTAGAAACAGCCAGTGAAGAAGAACAGGCTGCAATGCTAGGTTTATCAAATGATGAAGAAGAGGAGCCTGTAGATGGGGTGGCGTGATACACAAGCGGCGGTTTCTTCTGGTAAAAAGAATTATTACAAAAACGAAGATTCTTTTGGACTAGCCTTCTCAAAGGGCGCAGACATCATTGCTAAAAGCTGGATGCAGCAAGCGGCTGATGAAAAAGAAGAAGCAAAGATTAAAGCCAAAGAGGAAAGAGCGGCACGAAGGGCTGCGGCTGAACGGCAACGTAAAGCAGAAGATAAGGCGCAGAAGAATAAAAAGAATGCCCTGATCTTATCTGAAACTTTTTCTGGTACAAACAATAACCCGCAGGCGGTAAATTATTTCCAACAGCAACTTACCCTGATGGATGGGGATGTTGGTGCAGTTATGACTGCTACTCAGAATATGGTGGAAAGCGGAAGGCTGGAATTTACAACTGAAACTGAAAGCCGTGAATTACAGGGGCCGCTGCTACGGAGTAGTGACGTAGATACGGAGGTTGCCGCTAGAAGTACACTCGCTGCTTATAGGAATGCTGGAGCCATAGGAGATTTTGAGACTAAAGATAGAATCTTTGACACTGTTGGTGATTTAAGAGACTTGGGCGGTACTGTAAAGGGCGGTATGGAAAAGCAGATGGATGCTATCCTTGGCCCTGAAGGTGAAAATGATGCTTCCCTTGAACCTGTGGAAATAGAGAAGCGTGGAATTAAAATCACGCCATTCGGGGAAACCCCTGCTAAACTCGATTACACAAGATTAAAAACACTAGAAGATATTGAGTTATATAAAGATGAACTCAAGGGCGACAATGTTACCTTAGATGCGGATCTCTTAAAAATACTGGAAGACAGAGAAGCACTGCTTAAAGGAAGAAGTTTAAAAGCTACCATTAATTCTCTTGCTGGTGATTTAGATGCTGCAAAAAACCAGCTTCAGGCCGCAGAGGTATTAGGAGAAACGAAAACAGACGAATACATTGCTATTCAAGCACTTGTAACCTCTGAAGAGAAAAACCTTAAACCGTGGGAAACTATCGTAGAGCCTGACTCTTTTGTAGGATTGGATAAAGCTGCTTTGGAACAGAAGCGGCGGGTTGCTAAATCTTTGGGCGCTAAAGATGATGACCTAAAGATTATTGATGCAGAAATAACGGCATTACAGGAAATCAAGGAACCAATCGAGTGGAGTACAATTACTAAAGATAACTTTGAAGGCGAAGCCAAAGAACTTGAAGATGCTGGTGATCTCGATGGTGCTAAACGAGTTAGAGAATACGGCAAGGTAATATCTGCAGATGAGCCGCTAAGTATAGTCGAACTTGGTAAGCTGGATAGTGTTGTCCTTGATGCTTTGTCTGCTACGATTACCGATGCGGATTATAAATCAAGAATTGATGATATACGAGTACGCAAATCTGCCCAAGCAACGGAAGAAACCATAGATAACTTTGACATTATGAAGTACAATAAGGCTGATGCTTCCGTTCTCCAAACAGCCATAGATTCCGCAGAACCAGGGCCAATTAAAGTACAACTTGAGGCTCTGAAGAAACACCGTGAAAATAACCCAGATAACATTGAATTGGATATGTCGGCTGGTTTCTTAATAACTACTTATACGGTGGGCGACGAAACATTTGTAGCAACAGCCGCTCCAACCAAAAATGGTCAGCTATATGACGTAGATCGCCAAAAACTAATCCCTGTAGACGCAAATCCACAGAGTAAAAATGTTAAAATGATTGGGGCGCAGGCATCACTTCTTGCACAAATGAACGATAAAATACTTGTACCTCTAACAGAAAGCCGCCGTGAAATGGCTTATATGTTAGAGTCGGCCCAGCGCCTAGAAAAGTTTGTCGATCCTGCACAGGGTGGTAAGCCAGAAATCTTGACTACGGTTGGCGGGGATATAACCCGTGTAATTAAACGCCTAGAAAATGAATATGACGCCCTAAATACTATGTTTTTAGGTGGTTCAAGTGAAGCTGAAGTATTTGCTCATATTGATCAATCACTAGGTAACTTAGGGGAAACCGCAAGTATCGCTTCACAGTTCCAAGCAGAGGTTCTCAAGTTTGCCTACCTATATGCAACCGTTTCTCTGGAACAGCGTGGGGCAGGACTATCTAACACCGACTTTGCTAACGCTCTGAAAATTGTACAAGCGGGATCAGATTACAGAACATTTAGTGGTAATCTTCGTGCAAGATCAAAAGAAGGTATTGGTAAAGTAGAAGGGCGTATCAGCGATATTACAGACACAAGCGCACAGATTAAACTTCTAGATCAACTAGACCCATCAGGTAAATTAAGTGGTGGATATAAAACTTCTGCCCAAGAGTATCTAACAAACCGTGGTCTAGGGGATATGTATACTTACGCAAATTCTAAAGTAACTGCACCTATAGAAGACCCAACTAAAACTGTGCCTAAAAACAAGCCACCGGGTCAAAAGGTAAGTGAATATAAGGCCTCAGATACCTTTGCTGAAGATAAGAAAAAATATGATGAAATGTCACCAGAAAATCGGCAAGTCTGGGCAGACATTATGGCAACCAAGCTTGGCATAGATAGTAGGCTTATTATAAAAGCATATGGCGGGGGAAGTAATTAATATGGCTAACTTAACCCAAGAGCAGCTAGATTTTCTTGAAGAAAATAATATTGATATTACGGGCACTTCCTTAGAGAATTCAAATGAAGAGGAAGAAGAAACTTCCTCGCCCGTAAATCCTGACGTACAAAAGTTTTTAGATGATAACCCAGACCTTGATGTAACTGGAACATCTTTAGACCCCCTGCGTATTCAAGGTGGCACTGCGGAAGATTGGCAGGCAGAAGCAGAGAAGTATATTCCAAATGAAACCGCCGTAACCGATGAAGTAGAAATGCGTGATGATTTCACCTATCAAAATCTCTACGGCGAATATACCAACCCTGAAGGTGAACTGGTAGAAAAGCCAGATTACGGTGCTTGGGATGCTATTGGGGCTGCATGGCAAGATAAATTTAATACAACAGGCGAAAAGAAACCCAAACAGGTTCTTCGTGATGAGTATAAAGAGTGGTCTGCCGCAGCTAGAGATTTGTATGAAGGCAATACGTTTTATGAGGAAGACGGGAAGAAAATATACGATAGATATGTTCCCGTTATGGATGAAAACGGTGAAGTCGTAGAATATAAATACGAAAAGGTTTTAATCCCTAATCCGTTAATGGATCAAAGTGGTTTTAATCGTATAGTAGATCAGGCTGGACGTAATATTTACCAAGAACTTGGTGGCTTATTTACTGAAGGCGCTATCATGGGTGAAAGCGAATTTGCTGAAAGCCGTGCTGATATGGATCTATCTGGCGGCGAAGAAATTGGCGCTACTATTTTGTCTATTGCCGCTCCTACGCTACCCGTTGCTAAAGCATTCAAGTACGGCGGCAAGTTAATTAAATCACTGAAAGGCGGGCAAGAGGCAGGTTCTTTAGGAGTATATGGCACTGTTCTCGCTGAAGGTTTAGCAGGGGCTATTACAGAAACCGTCATGTCTGGTGAAGGCGATGAGGGTATGTTTATAAAAGGGTCACGGGTTCAGGAACTTATTCCACAGTTAAATGAATCCCAATCTGAAAATATTGCTATGTTTGTAGATGGCCTTGCTCTTAATGGTATTATGGATGGAGTTTTATCTCTTACAGGCCGTATGGCTAAATATGGGTATGACAGACTTGCAAGTTCAGGAAAGCTTGGTGCTAAAAAACTATTAAAAGCAGCGGTAACCGATGGCACGGTTCTTGAGGTTGCAAAATACCTAGACCCAGAAATTGTAGATCTTTCACCTACAGAAATAAAAATGCGTCTTCATTCACTTGCAGATAAGCTTAATAATAATACCACCATTAAGCTTGCACTTGGAGACTTTGAGGGTGAGATAGCCAACGATTCAGTTAATGCATTAATGATGTCTGCAGATGCATATATCAGAGAGACACGGGCAGGTTTAAAAGACACACTTTCTGCCGCTGAATTTGAAGAAATGGTAGAAAAAGAAGCAGCCCGAATGTCTACGGCGATGATTGGTTTGTTTAGAAGCCAACAGAGCAATCCAGGGGTAGCTGCCACTGTCGATGCGGTTCCTGAACAAATAGGTACTTTTATTAACGAAGCGGCAGATCAAGGATTAGGCGGTAGGACTTTAGATGAGGCAGCACAGGACACCGCCACTGCCTTAGTTAAGGGTTCAGATGAGCAGGTATCTGCCATCAATAATCAAATAGATGACGTTTCTGCCCAGACAGATGAAATCTTGGCTTCTCAGACCACTGTCTTACAGGATAATCCAATTGTTCAGGATGTTCTGGGGGATGTTACGGGATCTGCAGGTTTATTAAATACAAACAATAATGAAATGCGGCAGGCATTAACCGAAATGGTTAGTGGGCCTGTGTATGATCAGTTTGTTAAAACTATGGATGCAGTGGACGCTGGTTACAGAGCATTGCCTGCAGCGCCTATAGATGCAGAACTTCTTAAATCTAAGCTTGATGATGTTGTACAGGCTGCAAATGATTTTGATGATAGTGGATCACGGGCAGCGGCTGTCTTGCGGGATATGTTCGATGGGTTTGCTCCACAAAAGATAGGAACCGCCACAGACCCAATGCCAATAGCTGGTGAAGCGGCTTCTTCGGCAATAATGGAAACACCAGAGCAAGTAATAGAGCGTATTAGTGAAAGCGTCACCTTCTCTGATCTTTACGATATCAAAGCAAAGCTGGCGGGTGTGATTGATAGCTATCGTGATCAGCCTAGAATACAACAGCGACTTATAGAATTTAGAAATCACATTACAGACTCAGAATCTGGTCAAATGGCATATGTGATTGATAATGCACCATTAGATGTATCAAAGGCATTTAGTGATGCAGATATGGCATTCAAGACAGCTAAGTCTGAATTTGCTAACTCTGAGCCTGTGCGGCGTCTAACCGAAAAAATGCAGGAAATGCGTAGGTTTGATGATCCTACTAATCCTTATCCGGGGCCAGTAAAACGAAATGAACCTGACGTTGTATTAGGGTCAGAACAGTTTGTTGATGAGGTAATTCAAGACGGTACGGGTACTCTGATGAACCAATTAGAGTATATGACAAAAAATATCGAAAGCATTGATGATCTTAAAGGCCCTTTTCGTGACATGTTTATTTCTAAAGCTGCAAACGGGTTGCGTGATGCTATAGCAAGTGGTGCAGTGGATGGAGCAAATCCTGAAAGAGCATTACTGGATGCATTTAAGCCTGTTCGTGATCAAATACAGGCGCTGGGCGATGCAGATTTATTAAAACGTATGGAAGACGCATACGAACAGGTTCGATCCGCACATATGGGGCTTGGTGACGTAAAGGCGGCTAATGATGCGCTGGTTAAAGAACTAGAGACTGCAGCACAGGTAGCACAGGAGGGTATCGTAGGGCAGCTTATTGATGTTCCTATGGGAAGAGCAGGAACCAATGTAGGCCCCAACGCTTCTACCGTAAACTCAAGTGCAAAACAGATTATTAGAAACGTGATGGTATCTTCTAACTCAGAGAATGAGATTAGACGCCTAATGGATAAAATTGCATTACTGCCAGAAACACAACAGGTAATGGCTAGGGATGCATTGCAGGCGGTAGCACTACGGGAAGTAGGCGATAGGATATTTGGCGGTTCATCTACCACTATGCGTTCTGGAATCCAAGCCCGTACAAGTGTTGCACAGGGTTCAATTAAAAAGCTTACTGCAGATGAAGCAAGTAATCTGTTTAAATCAATTAACACGGTCTTCGGCAAAGACAGTAATATGTCTGAGGCGGTAACTGACGTTGTGAATATGATGTACCAGACATCACTTCCTAGTCGTGTACGGGCTTCTCAGTCAGGTTCAGATACTATCATTAATGCGGCTAGGGATAGTAGTATTAGGGATGCGGTATCATCTGCAATTCTTCTTACTGCAGGATACATGAACCCTACCGCCGCCATGCTGCGTAGAATTACTTCTGTTCCTGTTGCACAGGCAGAAGCATTACAAAAAGAAATAGCAGCACATACTCTTGCAGTTATTGTAACAGACCCAAAGAAATTTTCTGAACTGTTAAAAGCTACTGCGGGCGGCACAGACCCCACTGCGTTACAAAAAGCTACAAGTATCGCAAAACAGATGGTAGAACAGGCCGCTGCAGGTACACGCTATGAAATTCGTGTTCAGGAAGAAGATGCATTTGGTGAGGAAGACTCTGGAGCAGTAGACAGAGATATGCTGCAGTTATTTGGTGTTATCCCATAGAAAAACCCCCAGACCTAAATCTGAGGGTTCAATCTAAAACGACTAGGAACCGACCAAGGTTCTAATCACCTACTGTTATATAAAAACTAAGCCTTGAGGTCAATCGCCTTGAGGCTTTTTCTTTTATATAGTCTGCACAAATATTGCATCTTCTTTTGGTATATCGAAGAACTTTTCGCCAAAGGCAATCTTTCTGTTAGGCACATCTACTTTAGTCGCATTTAGCACCTTTTTGCGACCTATTACGGCAGCATGGGTAAGGCTATTATTAAAGACCATAAACTGCGTAGGTTTACCTAAGAACTTAGCCTTCCGCACAGGAATATGAATGGTATCATACTTAAAATCTTTTCCATGCCAGACGGTTTTAACCTCAACCTCACAGTAAAACCGCTTACCGTTCTTTTCTACTACAAGATCTACATCATATTCATCATCGTGATCCGTGCAGGTATATCCTTGGCTTTCCCAAAACTCTTTAGCACGGTTTCTGGCAGCTTCATCATACTTGTTGAAGTCTTTCGATTGGAATGCTTTGTACATGTGTATTCCTGTTGTAAAAGTAGGCTTTGTTGAAGCCCCGCTGCCACTCACGGTGGTAGTGAGAGCGGAGCCTGTAGTTACATATGAAATCCCCCCTAAAGAAGGCTTCATAGCCTTCATCAAAGGGTTTAGTCATGGCTACTCACACTTCCGTAGTCCAGTTGCTGGGTCAAAGTAACAGGCTCCACCTTCTTCAATGAAATTGTCCTTCTCTGCAGGCTTTTCTTCAACATCGTTTTCTGATGAAGCAGCATTCAAAATTCCAAAACGCTTTCCGCTGGCACGGAATGTCGTGCAGCCTGATGAACCGCCCTCGTAGGCGTCCATGTATACTTGTTTGAATTGCTCCCATGTAACATCATCCCCGACATTACAGGTCTTACTACAGGCGCTATCCACATATCGGGAAGCTACGTTTAAAACACGAACATGATCGAATACGGATAGTTGATCTGCCGTTTTACCTTTGACGCCAAATTCTCTGTATCCGTAGTCTTCAACAATCTCTTCTGTTGGCCCATCAAAAGTTTGTATGGTTCGCTTGGTTACATAGCTAAATACAGGTTCAATTCCGCTAGAAACATTATCTGCGCTTAGACTGATTGTGCCTGTAGGGGCAACGCTAAGAAGGTGGCTGTTACGAATTCCATACTTGGCAATCTTTGTGCGGATCTTGGTAGGCAGGGTCATAGCAAATTCGCTGGTTAGATAATCCTTCTTAAACAGAGGGAATGCACCTTTCTCCTTTGCCAGTTCGATAGAGGTTTCATAACAAACATCACGAATAGTACTCATAATCTCTTCAAGTACCCGAATAAATTCATCTGATCCGAAATCAAAGCCTAACGCCTCAATCGCATTTGCAACTCCTGTGACGCCTAAGCCCATGCGGCGGGTATCTTTAGCTTGCTTCTCTTGCTGCGGTAGAGGGTAGGTTGCCCTATCCACAACATTGTCCATTGCCCGCACGACATAAGGAATATCTTCCTTGAGCATGTTCATATTGAAGACGTATTTACCATCGTGCTGAACGATGTACTTAGTGAGGTTAAATGAACCCAAAAGACAAGCACCGTAAGGCGGTAATGGTTGCTCCCCGCAAGGGTTAGTAGCAACAAT
>UEXN01002012.1_pt1 | contig 15062 bp, 17 predicted proteins | sample 1796711 | NCBI WGS metagenome assembly UEXN01 (sample SAMEA4772470, study PRJEB27181) | metagenome | reverse complement strand
ACAACTATAAACCCAGCTATTACATTGTTACGCAGTCTGTCAGACATTAGGCTTCTACTGTTGCTGCCTTTAATTCATCAGTAGTAGTCATACTATCTACTTGATTTGTAATATCTCTGAGCCTTTGCTTCTCTGTCACAATAGCTGAAGTTGATGTACCAGCTTCTTGTGCTTTCATAAAAAGAATGTCTTGTGCTTCTAACAAAGGTTTTCTGTCTGCTCTAAGTCTGTCTTTAGTAATGACTTTAGCTTTGTTTATGTCTACAGTAATTGGCATTATAAGTTCTCCGTCATATTGTATTTAGCTAAGTCATCTGCACTCAAATCTGCTGAAGTTTTTTCATCAGAACCAGCAGTATATGTCCAAGCATCTCTAAATGTTCTATCAGACAAGTCAACATCGTCACCTATAATTTCGTATTTAGTGCCAGTAGGTAAGTCTTTGTTAGCTATGTGTATTAGCTTTTCTTCTAGCGTTCCTTCTAGTTGTGCTAAGAATTTAGGAGCTGGTGTTACTACTGCTGCTACTCCACTATTGTCATAAATTAATCTCATATTAATCTCCAAAAACTACTGCCATATTTTTATCTGTATCTGCTGCACTACCATTTGTATCAGAACTGCGTAAATTAAAAGAACCTGTAGCTGGGTCACTTACAGCCGAAATATATCCAACTCCACCCGATGTAGCTACAGAATAAGATGCATTAGCCATTGCATTTGTTAAATTCATTTGAGCTTGACCAGTCGAAATATCAGCAACACTAGAAATATTATGAGAATCATTTATAGACATATTACTCATATCCATTTGACACCAAGCCTTTGCAGTAAACTGTGATAAGCCTCTGCCATCTGTCGTTAGCTGTAATGTTTGTCCAGTTGTCTTTACATTAAAAGCAATACCATCATCACCATTTTTATTTTCTATTACAACACCTTCAGCAGTTGTATAAACTCCAAATCTATAACTACCAGCATTAGCCGTACTTCTTCCTATTTGTATTGCTGGTAAAGTCTGTGTTCCTATAGCTGATGTTCCACCAATAGTTAATAAACCATTTGGGGTTGTAGTAGCAATTCCTACATTTTCACTTGAGTCAATTGTTATAGCTGTAGCATCAGCACTAGACGAGATACCAGCTACTCCAACTCCTGTTAGGTTAGCACCGCTAATCGCTGGTAAGTCACCTGTCAACTTGGTCGCATCAATCGTAGTAGAAGTAAACGCACCGCTAGAGCTGATACTTGCTTTCTCTACTCCGTTGGCTTGGAACTTTATGTCTTTAGAAGAACCATCAGCGTTTAGTGTTAGATGTTCGTCACTTGATTTTATTGTACTCATCCCGCTATCTCCATTAATAAAATAGTAGCTGTTGGTTGATTGCCTGACTGATCTTCAGCTAAAAACTTACCTGTACCACTACCACCTGTTCGATACAATAACTTATATTCAATAGAAGATGTCGTGGAAGGGCTGTCTAAATAATTAGCCGATACAACTCCAAAATCACCTTCTGATGTTCCTGTATAACCTTGTTGTGGAGATGCTATACACACTTCACTTGTTGAACCACCGACAACTTTTGCAACACGATAAGCAGAATAAGCACCTGTGTTTCCGCCATTTGCTTTTCCACATCCAGCTGCTGTTACAGACACTAAAATTTTGTTGCTACTGCTTGATGGAGTAATTGATGCTGTAAGTCCTGAATCTGTATCAAAATTTGTATTATTGAAGTCTGTTTCAGTAGCGTATGTGCCTTGTACAACTTGTAACACAGCACCAGTAGGCATATCTCCAGTTTCTATAGCACCAGTCTGTACTTTGTTTACACCTGTAGCACCGCTAATTTCTGTTGGCATTCTCTACTCCTTTAAGGTTTAGGATTGGCATCCTTGACAGCTTTAATTGCCTTGTGCCACTCACCTGTTGCGTCTAACTTGCCAGCAGTCATATCGTGGTACAGTTGGTCTAACTGCTCCTTGATTTCTGCATAAGCTGTTGCCCTTGTTCTTTGGTATGCGTTACCATCATAGACACCTTGCAGTCTTGTAACCTCTGCTGCTAGTTCGTCTGCTGTGGGTTCAGTTTGTTTACTGTCCAACCACTCTAATTCGTCACCTCTCAATACCCATTCAGCTCCTGGCTTTAGGGATTGTAGGGCATCGACTGTTGTCATCTCATTTGCCATTTCTTGCTCCTGTTAAAATTAAATTAAAAATCATCCTTTTATCTCATATGCAATCATTTGAGAACCTTGTGAACTTGCTAATATAATTGCTTGTGTAGTGTCAGGATGTTTTCGTATTTGATACATATATGTAATTGCTGAAGTAGTATTTGGTTCATCTAACCAAACTCCAGTTATAGGTGCGTTTACTTCTGAAGGTGTGCCACGAACCTGTAAAAGTTCCAAAGACTCACTAGTGTTTACAATAGATGTATCACTACCCCCTGACACTTTTCTTATAATTTTAAAACCCATTCTTAACGCTTGAGCAGAACCAGTAATCATAGACATTGCAGAATAAACAATTACTATTTTGCTACTTGTAGATGATGGTGTAATACCTACTGACATAGTAGTATCACCAAAAGAATTAGCAGTTGAAGTGTGAGTTGAAAAAGTACCAGCTTTTTGTATTTGTAATATAGAACCAGCTGGCATTTGTGCAGAACCTAATGCTGGCAGACTAGCTGTTGTCATTCCCGATAGCTGATTCTGTAAGGCTATAGTGCCTGAACCATCTGCGGTTTCTAATTGGTCTACTTTAATTTTTGATGCCATTATCCTTGTACCTCCATAACAATTAATGATGATGCACTTGTGTAACCTTCTCCTGAACTATCAGGGTCACCAATAGGTCTATTAATATAGATAGCACCGTTTGCATCAGTCATACATTGAACTGTGTATGTAATTGCACTTGCTGTGGAAGGTGAATCTAAATAACTCATAGAGGCACTAAATCCGCCATTAGTTGCAGCTGAACCTGCACCATTGAAAAAATCATCACCTCCGCCAAAACCAACTCTCCTTCTATTACCTCGTGCATTACCTACATAAGATGTAGAATTACCTCCGCTAAACCTAAAACTAGGTGCAGCGTTTTCGGCAGCTGTAAAATTAATACTTGTGGTTAAAAGAAATTTTGAGCTAGTCGATTGTGGGGTTATCGTAACAGTCAAATCTGTTATATTTACGAAAGTTCCATTTGATGTTGATGACATTGTGTCAAAAAATGTACCTTGTTTGACTTGTAATATATGACCAGCTGGCATCTGCAAATCATAACCAGTCGGTGCTTGTATTGCTTTAACTTCTAATGTACTCATCAGACTACGCTCCAGTTTCCGTTAACTGTGACTGTGTAGCCATCAGCGATTGTTATAGGCCCAGCACTCATTCCGTTACTCGTAGAAGCAATGGTTATGTTCTCGCTTATTGTTTGGGCATTAGTTCTGATCACACTCGAAGTACCTAGACTTGGGCCACCTAACTCTACTGCTGAGTTAATGTCACTAGCAGTAATTGTGTTGTCTAGTATTTCGTTGGTTGTGATTCCACCGCCACTAATTGTTATTGCCATTCGTTACTCCTAATCAATTTTCCAAATATTGTGTGTTAGTTTTTGTGTATCTGAATCTACTACTAACAATTCATCATATTGTGATTCAGTTGTGAAGTTTTTTGGAATATCTCGCCAAGCTTGTCGTTTTGCTTCTTGAGCATCAGTTATAGAACCTCGTAATACCCACCAATCTGTTTGTTTAAGTTTGCCATCTCGTATTTCTTTAATTCTATTTAATTTATGGAGACTACTTGCTATTGCTCTTGAGTCATATACAGCTTGTTGAGCTGCTTCTTCTTCAGCAGTCATTTCAATTTTTACACCATCTACCCAGTTATTCATTAGCCTACTCCGTAATGTTTAATTGTGCCACTAGCTATGCCTCCAGCATTTCCATTAATTCTTAATTTAATAATCGCAGCTGGGTTAGCTTCATTCCACATCAAAGTTGCAAGATTAAATGCCAAGTTATTACCGTGCTGATGACCTATTAATCTACAAAAATTTCTTTGTGCGTTATTCGCAATTGATTGACCAAAAGTCATTTCTGCTTCATATGATTGATGACTAGCACTTGCTAAATCTGTTGCAAAAGTAACTGCTCCGGGGGCTGTATAACTAAATTCAGTCCAAGAACCTGAGTCATAAGTAAATCTATTTAATTGACAATAACCTCTTACATCATAACTAGCACCATTATCGTCACTCATACTCATTCTTAATGTGTCATTATTGTTTTGCATAACAATTCCACTAAACCTAAGTATGTTTTCTGTATAGCTTGTATTTAAAGTAATATCAATATCATTAGTATTACTACAAGTAGTAGTAGACAATAAAGTAAAGTTGCTAGGAATATTAGTTAGGTTAGCTCCACTAATTGCTGGTAGCGTTCCTGTAACATTTGCTGCTGGAATAGCTGTTAAGTTAGCTGCACTTGCTGCTGGCAATGTAGCTGGGAATCTAGCATCTGCAATTGTGCCTGTTAAGTTAGCTGCTGGTACGCTAGAGTTCTCATCTAATAAAGTACCTGTTGTGTCAGGTAGTGTTATCGTTCTGTCTGTACTCGTATTCGGAGCAGTTACAGTTAGTACCCCTGTGCCTGATGCGTTGCCTTGTATTTTTACTTTTGCCATTATGCTATCACCCAAGTTGAACCAGTAGGTATTGTGACTGATACCCCTGAATTGATTGTAATCGGCCCAGCAGTCATAGCATTGTTGCCACTTGTAATGCTATAGTTAGCTGCTATGGTGTGTGCGTGTTCGTACAAACCTTTGTCTGTAGTGTTACCACCGCCTACTGGACTCCAGGCTGATCCATCATAGATCTCAGCGCTGGTATCTGTTGTGTTGAATCTCATAAAACCAGCAGAAGGTGAGCCATCTCTTTGTGCTGTTGTTCCAGCTGGTAATACTCCAGATCCTGTGTTTGACGTTTTGCTAACTACTGTTGCTGGGTCTAAAGCTACATCTGCCCAAGCACTTCCAGAGTAAACCCTCATTCTGTTTGTGCTAGTGTTAAAGTACATATCGCCAGCAGTCAAAGCATCGCCATCGTTATCTACTGTAGGATCACTTGACTTGCCTCCCAGGTAGACATCATCAAAGTTATCTGCTGACGCTGCTGCTGCTGCTGCACTCGCTGCTGCTGCTGTAGCACTGGAAGCTGATTCACTAGCTTTAGTTGTTGCTGTAGTAGCCGAACTTGCTGCACCTGTCGCTGATGATGCAGCTTCACTTGCTTTTGTCGTAGCAGTTGTTGCGTGACCTGAAGCAGTAGTAGCTGATGAAGCAGCATTAGTAGCTGATGTACTAGCTTCTGATGCTTTAGTTGTTGCTGTTGATGCTGAGCTAGAAGCTGACGTAGCACTAGAAGCTGCTGCGGTAGCACTACTTGCTGCTGCGGTTGCTGAGTTTCCAGCATTAGTCTCAGCTGTTTCAGCATTGGTTTCTGCTGTCTCTGCGTTAGTCTCTGCTGTCTCAGCTGCTGTTTTTGCAGTTTCTGCTGCTGTCTTAGCTGTATCTGCTCCAGTTTTAGACGTAGCTGCTGCGGTTGCTGAACTGGCTGCTGCTGTGGCAGAGCTTGCAGCTGCTGTCGCACTTGCTGCTGCGTTAGTGGCTGATGTCGCTGCTGCTGCTGCGTCTATTAATAAAGCCCATTTAGCTACGTCAGTGTTTGAGCTAATAGGTTGTGATCCTGAAGACGTGTGTGCTGTTAAACAAATGTAGACGTTATTATTAGATGTATCTTTAACTAAATCTCTAATAGCATAACTTCTTGACGCAGACCAATTACCTGTCCATTCTCCAAGCTCCTGGGTAATCGTTGGGTCTCCAGTAGACGAGAACGATAATACTTTGTTAGCTCTGTCTGTTGCTGACTCAGTAAACTCTGATAACGGTATGCCTGTTGTAAACTGACCAAACCTTAATACTCTATTGTTAAGGTCAAACTCAATTTGCTGAATCATCATTGCCAGCTTATCAAGGTCATCGTTGAGTGTCTCAGCTCTTAAATCACCATTGGTCTGGTAGTCTGATGTTCTTGCTACTGGCATATCACGATAGATTGTGATGATGTCTCCAGCAGTTGCACCAGAGCCTAAAGTGACATTACCACCGTTATCTGTTGCTGCACCACTGACTGTATAGTGGGTTGTTAATGTTAACAGCGTGCTGCCATTGTAAACTTTTAAATCTGTGTTTACAAAAATAGGGAACGAGTAGGCAAATACAGTCTGCCCACTTGTCGCTGTATATTGATTACGAGGTGTTAAGTCACCTACACTTATTGTTGCCATATTACTGTCCTATACCTGTAAATGATGAATCATATGCCTTCCTTTTCTTAATTTCATTGGCTGTAACTCTTGCAAGGAAGTCAGCGTGCAAAGGTTCAGTCTTGTCCGATAATAGTTTTTTAATTGCAGCTTCTTTAAATTTATTAATAACACTTGTGAGTGCTGCTGCTCTACTTCCATCAGGGCCATCTGTCATTCTTGGATCATTGTAAGCATCACTTTTCATAACCGCTTGCAATGTCTGATGTAAATTCATTCCCTTGTATGGACCTTTTGTATCTGCAATTTCTTTACCAGTAAGAACAACTAAACGGTCATACTCTTCAGGTGTGTATTCAGTCCTAAACTTTCCAGTACCGTAATGTTTTCTGTGCATCCTTATTGGTACTTCTTGTTTAACTATTTCGTCTGCTACTAGGTCTTTTGTATCGACAGAGGTGTACACTGGAGAAACAAAATCCCAACCTAATCCACCTTGTAATACAATTGGTTCACCAAATATATTTCTTCTAGGTGGTAAATCTTTAGATAGACTTGGAGTCCTGGAATAAATACGATCCATAATTGAATAAACTTCATTGACTGTTGGATCAAGTGTTCTTTCTATTTGACCTACCATAGAAGTATATGGAGTCATTGAAGCAACTAAGCGACCCATATAAGACTCACCATATCTATCTGGATCTTCAAATGCGTTAATAAAGTTAGCTATACCTTCCATATATGATTTGTTTTCAAGGTTTTTTGCTATTGCTGTCATTGCAGCAAACGCTACATCTGACGCACCTTCTGTTTCTGCATACTTTAATACTTCAGCAGTATCAGCTGATAAACCTAAAAACATACCTAATGGATCAAGTCTGTTATAAGCAAAATATGTGTCACCAACTTTAATAGAATAAGGTTGCCAACCAGTAAGTTTAAGTGCTTCCCTAGCTCCTTTTTCTTGTGGACCTCTTCCTGTAATTTTGCCTTCAAGTGCGTAATTAAAACCCATAGCTAAAGCACCAGTACCCATAGACATTCTTGCTAAGGCAACATCTCTCTTAACACCACCAGCTTGAACATCAGCCCACATTTGTTTATTAAATGGTGTGCGATGAGCTGTGTATTTGATAATGTTTGTAGGAGTCCTTACAAACGGAAGAATAATCTTAGCTGGTGGAAAATTATTAATAAACTTCTGAGCATCTTTACCGCTTTGCCCAAGATCATTTGTAAAAGTTTGATACCTTGAAGCATTAGTAGCACCAAGATGTATTTCTTCAGTTGGGTTTTCAATAAGGTCTGCTACTCTTGCAACAAACTCATCACCTTCCAAGCCTTCTGAACTTGCTTGTCTATAAGATAAAGCATTAAGTTCCATGCGATACCCTACTGACTTAAAAAATTCGTCTTCTGCGCCTAAGAATCGTGAAGGTAATCTGACAACCCAATCACCAAAAAAGTCTACACCTTTTGCTGTAGAACTGCCCTCTTTAATACTAATTAAAGGGCCTGTCATAGCATTTATATTTTCACTGCTAAAGGCATTGTATTTTCGAGCTTCGTATTTCATTGATGGATCTGATGTCTCACCTGTTTTCATTGCTCTATAAGCTAATCTGAAACCATCACGCATACCAGCCACAACACCATAAAACTGACCCATGACTTCACCATATTGGATACCTTCATCAGTTCGCATTATTTTGCTAACAGTTGCTGACATAAATCGTTCTGGTATTGCTAAGCCAGCAACTAAGGCATTAGACATTGTATTAACAGCATGAGTTGCTGGAGAAGACAACAAACCATTAATCCATATTTCCATCATTAAATCAGCACTGTTTGCAAAATGCATTTTTTCCATACGGGCTGTCACTTGAGTCAGATCTTTAGAATCGAGAATGACTTCGGCTAATTTGTTTATTGCTTTTTCACCACCGTACTTGTCAACAGCTTGTTGTAACTGTGTTTGATATATTGATGATCCTTGACCCATGTCAGCACCAACTGGTATTCTCCAGGCATTTAATGCTCTTCCTGAGTCAGCTGCCATACCAGCTACTGATTGTTGTATCCCTACATGTGATGATATAGCTTGTCTAAATTTAAGTTGAAAAGCAACGTCTGCTTCACCAGCTTGTATTTTTTGAGCCATAGTTCTAAGGTTATCAGCAGACTCTTGTAAAAGTATTCTTGCGCCAGTTACTCTTTCAGGTGATACACCATCTCCTAACTTATATCCAATGATGTTTTCTAATTCTTGTAATGGTACTTTCTTAGCTTTCTTAATTGTTTCATCAAAAGACTGTGGGCCACCACCTCTAGCATCTACAAAATTGTTATTCTTTGAGCCAATGTAATCAATAATACTAACTAACTCATCTGGGTCAGTGACATTTTGTAGATTGTAATTACGACCATCAAAACTTACATCAGATTGTCTTGCCCTATTAACAGGTTGTGTTGTATCAAGCACTTCATCAGCAGTTGTAGGAACATCGATATTATCAGTATTAATTGTTGCTGCTTCGTTTACTTGATCCATTCTTTCAGACGTATCAATTAACTTACCAGTGTTAGCACGCTCTATAACATCGTCACCTTGAGTTTTCATAGACCCAAAAAAACCTTTTAGCATTTGTGTTGCTAAACTCATTAAGCTATACCTCCCTGAAACAAGGTTTTTTCAGCTTTTCTTCTTTTAACTAGCCCTTTTAGTATTTTTCCATTGGCTTTAACGAAACCTATCTTTGAATCAAAGGCTTCTTTAACAAATGTATCCATGTCACCTTTATTTAGTGCTTGTAAAGCTTTAGAGTTTTTAAAGTTACCTTGACCAATATTAAATACAAGTGATACAACTGCTGATTTTTGGTTAGGTGTCAAATCAACCGTAACTAAACTGTCTACTGCTTTTTCAGCAACAGCAATGTCTTCTTGTAAATATTGTTCAGCTTGCTCTTCAGTTATTTTTTCGCCTTTCTTAACTCGACCAGTAGACCCATACCCAACAGTCACTAAGTCTTGTGATGCTTCTCCTTTTGTCGCGTAATAACCTATATCTTTGTAACCTTCAAATGATTTAATAAAACTAGCTGTATCTTGTTCTTCAGGTTTATTAACAAAAATTGCTGCTGGCATACTTTTCTTAATAAACTTCATGGCTTCTATAAAACCACCTACAGCAAAACCTATTGTTGCTCCTTCAAAAACATTTTTCACACGTTTTTCTAATCTTTCAAGTGCTGGAGCGTCATCATCTACTGGTGCGCCTAACCATTCAGTTAATGCTCCTAATTTACTGTCATCATCTACAAGATCAAGTTGATCGATTAAGGTAGATATATTAGCTTCGTCTGGATTAAATGAAGCATCTGCTAATCCTCCAGCTAACATTTGTTGAAATAATTGTTTGCCTTTTCCACCTAACTGTGTAGCTGTTTTCAAGCCACCTAATCCTGTGAATATAGACATAAACTGTGTAAGCCCTCTTACTACCCCTTCTGTTGTAGAATCAGGGTTAGATTCAAGTAATTCTGGAATGCGTAACCATTCTTCTTCAGTAAACTGATTGTCAGGATGTAAAGCATTGTTAATATCTCTACCAACACTTAATATGCCATTCACAGCATCAGCTCCTCCCATAGTCATACCACTAACTACTGGGTTATTAAAAAAAGGGAGAACAAAAGGAGTAATAGCTTTTTGTACTGGTTCTGGAGCAGCATTAAATAATCTTTCAAATAAAGGTCTTTCTTCTTCTTCTAAATTTATTTCAGGTGTAGACATTGGCATATCTTCAGGAATACCAAATTCGTTTACATTCAAAGATATTGTAGGTTCAGCCTGTGCTGGCAATGATGCTAAATGCATATCTTTAGCATGTTGTACTGAATACATGTATGAGTCTATTTCACCAAGCTTGCTAGTGTAGTCTGCTACAGGGTTATCAGTTTGTCCTTGATAATTAGGCATTAGTTATATCCTAGTTGTGCATTGACATAATCTTTCAGTTGTTTTGCTAACAACTCAGCTTCTTCTTCTGTAATAATGCCTTCATCCAAATCTTTACCAATTTTTAAAGTTGTTGCGCCACCTTGTGTTTTGCTAGGTGTTCCAACAAAGTAAGTGTTGAAGCCATTAGGCATTGTGTAAGAGTCTTGAAAAGATAAATTTGATGTAGCTGATCTATTTACTTTGGCACTATTGTCTTCGCTTGTATATCTTTCAATGATGCCATTGTAAATATCAATAGCTTTTTCACCGTTTTGTACTCTTTCATAAAGTTCTTGTTGTGCATAACGCATGTTTGCTACATCTTCTTCAGAAAGACCAGAGTCACCAAAAATATTCATTCCAGCTTCTGTAACACCAAAAGCTTTTGCAATAGCTGAATTAGCCTGACTGAAGTAAGGTTTAGTAGTAACTTTACTTGCTGACAAGGCTTTGTCTAAATAAGAAGCAGCTGTATTACCTGTTATATCATCACGATCTAATGCATCTTGTATTAAACGATTCTTCTCAGGCATAGTTAAAGAAGGATCAATCATGTTTTGATATAAATCCCAAGCAACTTCTTCATTATCTTTAACATATTTGTTAGATACTATGTCTTCCATTAATTGCTCAAACTGTGGGCCACTAATGTCTTCTGCTTTATATGCTTGCATCAAATTTTCTTTATGAATCACAGCACCATCTTGAATACCAACTTTTAGTAAAGTAAACGTATCAAGCTGATTAGCTACAAGATCATCATCTTCTTTCTTTTCTTTTGCATCTAGCTCTTTGTTATAATCAGCTAGATATTGATTCATTTCTGTATAAAGTTCATCTTTTAACTTGTCACTGATTTTGACACCATCAGGAATAAGCGCACTTAAATAAGCACGATTACGAATGAATTTATCAGGGTTTGTATAGAAATCTTGTAAAGCATCCCAACCAGCATTGTTATTTACTTCTTGTGTAAGTTGTTTACCAATAACTCCTGAGATATATTGCTCTTGCATTTCTATTTCAAAAGCCATAGCTTCATCAACAGACTGACCGTTCAATGTCACAATGTCATTAATCTTTGCTTCAAGCTTTTCGTACTGACGCATAACTTGAAAATCCATATCAGATATTTCAACTTCCATCTGTTCATCTAAAGGAGGATTCATTCCTCTCTCCAAGAACTCACCAGCTTGGTGTACAAAATCTTTTATATCTACATCTAAGTTTTTCTCAGCATCTGATATAGCTTGTGTCTTTATTCTTACTTGTTCAGCCTCGTAAGGTTTTTTCCCATACTCAGTTCTTTTATTGCCAATCATTGTTTGCAACAATTGTCTAGCACCTGACATAGAATCTAAACCTTCTGAGTTAAGCCAGACTTCTGCTTTTTTATCAAACTCATTTACATATGCTTGGTAATCATCAGGGTTATTAATTTGTGCTTGATGAGCAGCTTCAATAATGTCTGCCTCCATACTGTCAAGATAGTTTTTTCTTGCCAAATCATTAGCTGCTTTTTGTTGTTTAGCTGCTGCACGATCATTTGCTATCATGTTTCTTGATAAAGCACCAGCCTGTTGACCAAAATTATCAAGTGTATTAGCAAGCGTTTCCCATACTTGAGCTGATGCTGTATCAGCTTGTTGTACTTGCCTAACTATTGTTCTTTGATATTCAGGTATTGCCATTATGAATTCCAAGTATTAGCTGCACCCATTACTCCACCAAGTATTGAGCCTCTAGCTTTAATCTTTCCCATTCTTATTGCTGCATCAGCAGAGTTATTGAATGAACGAATTTGTTGTCTAGTGTTTATTAAATCTGCACCTTGATCCAACTGAAATGTTTCATATGACCTGGCAGCGACTGTGGTTGGTGATCCGACTGTAGAATCAATACCCGCACCAGCCCAATATGCTCTTTGTGCTGACATTGTTTTTCTTAACTTCACTAAACGCTCTAACTCTCTGTCTTTTGCTGCACTCTCAGCTTGTTCAGCTTGCTCTCTATATGCTCTTGCTCTGTCTTGTCCAGCTTGTTCATTAGCTTTTGCAGCTTGACTTGCTGCTGCTATTTGAACCATTGCTCCAATTGCTGCGCCCATTATCCTGTCACCTGTAATTCAACTGTTAAACCTAACAATGTCAAAGGCAGTGGATCAGTCTGTGTTACTGTGACTTGTGCTGTTTTTGAATAACCTAACACTGGTAAAGTTTTAATTCCTGTAAAAGCTTCTGGTGCTTGTCCTAACACACTTGATCCAAAACTTTTGTTTGGTACAGCCTTTCCATTAATTTTTAACCCACTCGACTCGTGAAGCTGAGCAGATACTCTTGATATGCGTCTTTTCTTTGTACTGACTGGCCCACTTTGTAAACCAATAGCTGAAGGCATAGTCTTTATAGTCACGTCATAATTTAAGCCAACCTCAATGTTTGTTGCTGCTCTGCTTAACGTGATAGACCCACTAGAAGGTGTAGCATTAGCCATAATGGCTGAGTCAGCTCTCACACGACATTCTTGACCGTTTAAATGAGCTAGTCCTGGTACTGTTGCTGATGCTGATTGTGTTACTTGCTTAGATGCGTCTGTGTAATGATTGTTGTCTAAAGCTTCAACGTGATAAACCGTTGAGCTATTGATTGTTCTTTTAACGTACAAATAAACAACGTCTTCTACAACAGCAACGTCTAATATATCTCCAGCAGTTGTGTACTTTGTCCAAGCCATGACTTTTTCCGCGCGGTTAGTAATGAACACTCCTAAAGTTCCATCACCATTAACAACGTATAGATAATTACCTTCGTTATCAACATCTCCTGTCTGACTTGCCATAGCTACTGGCGAGTTAGTTATATGAGGGGCAAGCAAGTTCACCTCAGAGGAGACATAAGACGCTTCAGTGTATGTGAAGATAAATTCACGCACTTGCTTACCGTTCCTTTGTATAAACATGGTCGCACCGTCTACGTTAATAGGCTTGACCTTTTGTAAAACACCAAACTTAGTTTGTCTTGATATGCGTACACTCGAAGGTTTAATTGGTGACTCTGGAATATAGAACTCACCACCTGATGTAAATACTTGTAAGTGCCTACCTGATACTATGTGATGTATTGCGTTAACACTATCCGTATCAAGAGTAATGTCTAATGATTCATCATCACCACCTACACCTCTATCAAAATTGAAGAAATCACCAATAACACTGCCCCATAATGTTTGGGGTCTAGCAGTTGAATTACCCATCCACAATCTGGATTCATGGAATGTAACTGATTGAGGATAACCGTGAGTAGCTGACCAAACAGGTTCTTCCAAACTAACGTCTGTGCCATCTAATGTATTGTTATTTGTAAACTCTTTTAATAGTTCACCAGTTAGTGTGTTCGCACCAGTATTAACTGATTCAATTCTTATAACACCACTATTGCCTTCAAATATGCCACCTACATGATCAGATGTAATTTTCCCTGATGTGTTGCAAGTAACAGTTACGTCAGATCCTACTGAGTTCCAGTTAGCTCCTATAGCAAAGGTAGCACTGTCGTAGTCTGCGTTAAAGTCAAACGTAGGATAATATGGAAAAGTAATTGTTGAAAGAGTCCAAGTTGTATGAGACCCACCTCTTACTATTTTTCTAGGAGCGTGTGAATGATGACAAACAATTAGCGTGTCAGCTGACTGAGTAACACCAATCTCACTAATCTGTGTTGCGTTGTATGGAGTTGTAATGTAGTCATTACCTGAGCCGTTCAGATTTGTTTGCTTAACACCATCCTTATAAACATACATTTTTGTATTGGCAAAAACCAATAGGTATGTCTGTGTGATATTAAACTCAAATGTAACAAATCGAACAGCAGTATCGGTAAGGGTATCGATGTATTTCATACCCCCTCTTCTTTTAACTCCACCTTGACCTAGGCAAATGACATTCTCTAATGTTTCCGCGCCTTTGTAATAGCCATCATAATCATGACGTGCTGCTAACCTAGGATCTAACTCTCCTGACGTAAATTGTGTTTGAGAGATGTTAACTCTTGCCATTTAGCCTCTAGCGTTAATAAGTGGTGAATTGCCAGCTGGAGCAGAAGATGGTGACATCTGTGAGTCTATTGTTTTACACTTAGCAAGTTGTTTCTCAGCTAATGATGCGTAATATTCTCCTTTTGTAGCACTTTCAGTAATAGGAATAGCAAACACAGACGCTAACCTGTACTCTAGCAATTCAGCAAAGTATGCTGGTAGTAATGACTCGTCTGGCTTGTATGTGTAATCAAGCACAATTGACGTGTTATCTGAATATAACTTACTACCATAAATTTGGTATTTTTCGTTTGCATCATCAATGTGTTGAGCAACTAAAAAGTCAGCTGGTAATTGATATGCGTATGCCCATTCGTTGACAGGTGTTGCTGTTAACCTAGACAATGTAGCTTTACTTGAAGCAAATCTCCAAGGGTGTAGTGTTAATAAGCTTTCATACGTAGGCTCATATAAGTTTGCAGCTACTAAAGCTGCTGTCGAATCATCAGTAAAAGATGATATAGTTTCTTCACCGATCAATAGCAACGCATTGGATGCTAGGTCGATGGATGTGTAGTTTTGTACTGCTGACATAGAGTAGAAAAGCCCCCGAAGGGGCTTAACTTATTTAGTCAGTATCAGTTGCGTTTACAACTAAAGCGTCATT
>UEXN01001350.1_pt2 | contig 15101 bp, 11 predicted proteins | sample 1796711 | NCBI WGS metagenome assembly UEXN01 (sample SAMEA4772470, study PRJEB27181) | metagenome | reverse complement strand
TCTGTTTTTGTAAACGTTGCATACGAGATCACATCGACTTCATCACCACGTACGGCATTAGTAGTCAATGCGATAGATGTTCCGTTTGTTGCTGTGTAGTAACTGCCGTCAACGAGACGAACACCATTGTGATATACATGGACATACGTAGGAATATAGCTTAAGCCAGTTAAATTTGTTGTCGATGTAGTGATAGCAAACGTCTTTTTACGTTCCGCACCTGATGATACGACAGAGACTTTGCTTCCGATGTAACCTGCCATTCTTAGGCTCCTAGTTTATGTAATAATTCTATTATCATTATATTTATACTGGTGTTGATACTTCAACGTCTTCGAGGTTCTCTACCAAATCTAATTCATATGCTTGAGCCACTTGTGCTTCTTTACCCACTGCAATTGCAATGCTATTTTCATTGCAATGCTCAATTAAGATTTCACATATAGAATCTATCGCTTTTCTAGCACGATTCTTTGCTGAATTCTCTACCCACTCTTGAGGAGACATTGCGATAAATTGCATAGCTTTGTATTCTGTGTCTGTTAATTTTACTGTTATACTTGTCATATTTTTTTCCTTATTAATGTAATAACTCTGCGCCGATCGAGATATGATCACCATAGACCTGAGTATTACTGCTTGATGCATAAATTTTCCACTGAACGTAATCACCCACTTCTAGGTATACAGTGTGAGCAAAGTTTGAAGTGAACGTACTTCCAGTGGGAAGATTGTCAGGAGCTCCGGCGTACATCTCATTTATCTGTTGAGCATTAATGTAAGGCAGGAAAAAACAAACATCAGATAAATTGGCAGAAGAAGTTTTATTCCCATAAAAGGTACCACTAATTAAATATACACCTGCTACTGGAGCGGTAAATTTTCCTGTTCCAAGATCAAAATCATTACCAGTGTTCCAGCAGTTAAAGTTGTTCTTAGTTACTGTAGTTAGGTTTACTCCTATATCGGTACCGTTACCAGCATGGATAGTATTTGTTAGTGTGTTCCATGCGGCGGTGCTACCATTTGCAAGATTTAACCACTGTGACGTATTACCCCTAGCTTTAAATCCTATTTGATGCGGCATCGTCACTTCGCCCAGTCTACCAATCCGCATACGTTCAACTTCATTACCAGATGAATTAGGTCCAGTTGCAAATACCATTGCACCTGCTTCATGACTATTACTCTCTGCCACTCCCATAATCGAAGCACTAGCGGCATAACCACCAGCTGTTACTGTCGTAAGTTGTAGTTTAGCAACTTTAGTACCATTAGCACTTGGTGCCGCACCGCTATAAGTATTTTCAATTTCTAAGTTTTTATATTCATAAGAGAAAGGATTAGCAGTAGCGTTACTATTGTTATCATCTTTAAGGCGGATTCTCACGACTTTATCTTCATTAGTTCCACTGTCTACTTCAAATCTGACTGGATCAGTTTGTGTAATTCCAACGCCAACTCTGCCAAGTGCAGTAATAGCCATAGCAGTGTTCCAAGATATTGCATTACCTGCCGTACCTGCACCAGCTACTCTAAAGTCCATTAGACCAGCATCTGTCAATCTTATTTTACAAGCCGCATCATTTTGTATATACCTCTCAGTTCCACTGCTATTAAAGTAAGAGTTATTAGCTATATTGAAATCTTCGTAGTTACTTGTGTTATACAATGCGCCAACAGGAGATACCTGTAATGCAGTAGAATTACTCCACCAAGCCGCTGGAGAACAACCGATGCCAACAGCCCCGCCATTACCATCGACAACCAAAGCACTAGCATTACCACTAGCTTTAACAACAAAGTTTTGATTTATATCTTGGCCATTGTTAAATACTGTACCTCCAGAAGTACCCAATCTAAGAGCTTCTGTACTAGAATTAATATAAAACCTAAAACTGTTGTCACCGTGTTCGTATGAAACTTGACCTTTAATATTAGCATTACCAGTTGAAGTACCGTCGCTAAAGTGTATAGCACCACTTTGAGCAGGATCACTTACAATAGTCATACCTGTACGTGTTGATGTATTACCTATAACAAGATCATCCGCATTAGCGTGTGCATTAGTTGTTACATTTGCACCTGTTCCAATACCAACTCTACCTGACGTATCGATAACAAAAACATCAGTAGCACTTATAGCCGCACCTGCATTTCCGCTAGATGCCTGTGAAAATGCAATCGATGAATCTGAACTCATTAATAAGCGAGAAGCGGCACCATTTACGACATATTGATTTCCTGTTCCTATCCACCAGTTTTGTCCTAGTTGTGTTTGAGTATTGCTTTTATGCCCAGTAAATGTAGCACCTTGTCCAATTTGTAATGCAGGATAGTTAGAAGACCATGCTCCAGGAGTTGTTCCTAATCCTAGAACTCCACCGCTAGTTAATATCAGTTCGTCAGCACCAGCACCATTATAGTTAATTCTGTATGTGTTGTCAGTGTAGGTATACATCATAAACCCATTGGTACTGTTACTAGCTTCTGTTTCAATGACACCTTTTACTACTAGTTTTTGATCAGGATTATCTGTACCAATACCAACATAACCGTTCGTATCAATTACCATTTTATGGGATTCTAAAGATGGTACACCACTTGCGCCATATGCAATTGTAAATGCATTCGAGTTTGAATAATTTAATCCAGCTGCCCAAGTATGACTCGCTGGAGCACCAGTTGTGTTGTTTGCAAATGCTATAGAAGAATCATCATTTGTTCTTTGAACAAGAATTCTGGGTCCAGTAACAGTCAGTGTACCATGCGGTGCAATATCATTTATACCGATATTCGAATTCGTGTGGATACGCATTCTCTCAGTATATGACCCACCGCCCATAAACTTAACGGGAGCATTTGCAGACCAACCATATTCTAATTCGTTAGAGTTATTTACTCTTGTAATTGTTTTTACATTACCGCTTGTATCTTTACTTCGGACTTCTACAGCATTGTTTAAAAGTAAGTGTCCACCAGCTATATGAAGTCTATCAGCTGGAACTTGGTTTCCAACACCAACATTGCCTTTAAATACTGCATCACCCGATGAGTTAATATTTAATTTTGTGTCACCAGCAACTCTAAATTCATGACCTGATACTGTTCCACCTAAAGCACTTCTACCGTAATATACAGGACCTCCGCCCCAATACATTAACTGAGTATCACCACCAGATGCTCCACCACCAACAATAGCACCACCAGAATCAATTTTTACACCTTTGCCGGCAGAATTGGTCACATGGATATCTTTATTAAAGTCCCATTCATTAGTTGCACTAGTATAAGTTATATTTGCTGATGCGCCATCAACTGTAATACCAGCACCAGTTGCGGCATTTGCATCGGCTGCGCCACTTGCAAGAACGATGTTTTTATCATCTACAGTTAAAGTTGTTGAGTTGATAATGGTCTGAGTGCCATCTACTTGCAAATTACCAGCAATTTGAACTGTGCCAGTATTGTTTCCATGTACAGCAGGATCAATGACAAACGTAGCTGGTCCTCTTAGATATCCAGTAAGAGTTGCGTTAATGCCAGATAAGTTTCCTTCGCCTATCTGTGTAAGATCGACTAACTCACTCTGCTTACTCATTAGCTCTGCTCCAGAACACTAAGTATGACATCGGCGCTTGAAGCCGTGTCTGTCTTAACAACAAGCGTGTCAGTGGTCTCCAGTATTATTTTCCCGTCTAGTACAGATAGTCCAGCACCAGCAGGTATAGGAGTATCTTTAACGATATATGCTCCTGCGGCTTGAACATCAACTGTGATTTGATTTGCAGTCACGTTAGCAATATTTAATCCCACTGTTACTGCTACTGTTGAGCTAGGAACTGTGTAGACAGTTGTTGCACTTGTTCCTACTGATGTACTTGTATAATTTTTAAATGTATTCGGCATGTTTTTATCCCAAAGCTATGGCTAGTGCTAGTGCAGTCCCAGCGGCGTCAAATCCCGTAGAATCAAGTCCGTCTAATGTATCTGCATCTACATTTAGGTTATCTACAAAACTTTTATTTACTCTTGTGTCAATCGCAGTGTTTGCACGTGCGTTTGTATAATATAGTTTACTACTATGCTCAGTCAAATTTGCTGTAGTAAAGTTTGATATGTCTGAAACTGTACCTGTGACGTTACCTGTAACGTTACCTATTAGGTCAGTGTCGAGTGACTTATTCATATTCCATTTATCGCCAGAAGATGAGTAAGTAAACGTAGCACCAGCTCCATCTACTGTCATTCCTGCTCCATTGGCAGCGGCAGCATTTGCCGCACCCTGAGCGACTGTAATGTTTAGGTCTGCAACAGTCATTGTCGATGAAGACAGAGTTACAGTATTACCTAATACTTGCAGATCACCTTTAATCTGGACTGTACCACTATTATTACCGTGTACAGCAGGATCAATGACGAATGTTGCTGGACCATGCAATTCGCCAGTCAGTATCGTATTACCTGTTGATGTCTGTGAACCAGTGGCAGGATCTACTACTAAACCCGTACCAAATTGTGCTAGTTCTAGTGCTTTAGTCGTTGCCACTTGTTACTCTCCAATAGCGTTTATTTTGTTCGTTTCTCATTCTTATTTATATGAAGGGTCTTGTTAACCATTCTATTATTGTGCTATCATGTCTATACTTGTAATCCCACCTACTTCCCCTTTGAGCGTAGCTACGAAGGTAAAAACAATACTATAGTTGCTGTCCAGGTTTACCACAGGAATATATAAAGTTGTTGCGTTCGGCTTTGAAGTACTGCCTAAAGAAATTTTGCTAGATGTAGGACCAATATCGCATATAGTAGTGCTTGCAGTACCATAGTTGCCTGTGTTGCTTGCGTTTGTGCCAATGACATAACGCTTCTCAAAACTACCTATAGCGTTTACATTACCATAATCTCCTGAAACATGTAAACTCAGTCCTGCCGCAATGTTGCCGTCCATTTGAATTCTAAAATACTTTGCGGCAGATGGGGCAAAAGTCACAGACATAGAAGCCTCGTAGATACCCACATTCGTGGCGTTAGAGGCTGTCTGGCGTCTAGGTCCTAATGTGTTCACGCCATCGGCTGAAACTTCCATTTTTTTCTGTGCGTTTGCATATAATGAAACTCTCGTGGCGTATGCCTCTAGCCGCGGATTATTGGCCATATTTTTTACAATAAACCCGGCATCACCTCTAATCTGGAAACCTTTAGTTCCACAATTTAGGTCTGCCATGGAATTTGTCGCTCCAAGTACCGAAGTACTTCCTGACCCATTAGTGAATGAGAGATTGGTTGCTAGAATTTCTCCAGCAACTTGCAATGGTACTGTAGGAGTTACTCCGATACCAAGACCAGTAGATGTAAAAGTTGCTTTTTCTACATTATTAACTTTAACTTTAAAACGTTGATTACTTAAAGTACCAATAAACGCTTCTTGTGCAACTCCAGGACTATTCTGGCTTCCCATAGCCATTATAAAGTTACCTCCAGAACCTGCCACAATATAGCTAGGATCCGTAGTACCTATTGCATCTGCATGTAAAAGATAGCCAGGATTATTCGTTCCGATACCAACTTTGCCTGTACTACTAATTCGCATTTGCTCAAGTGGGGTTGCACCAGCTGCCCGAGTAGAGAAAAGCATAGCACTCGCATAATTTCCTGCAGTGGAATTTTCTTTTATTCCTTGAATGTTTGCAAAGTGGTAAATATCTCCACTAGTACCATTTGAATATCCACCAAAAGCTAAACCTCCGCCTGTTCCTGTGGTTGCAGAGGCTGTATCAAACAATAGTCCGTTATTTTTAGCTTCTCCATTAAATCCAGTCGGCCCTTGTACGTGCAAGGGAAAATAAGGATTAGTATTTCCTATACCAACTTTGCCACCTTTTACAACAACATCTGAACTTTGTCCGCCTGAACTATTTGCTGTTTGTAAATATATTAAAGACTCTGACCCAGTATTGGCAGGATAAGAATTTGCTCTTATATACACATTACCATTGTTAGCATTAAATTCGCCGTAAGTATATGCAGATCCGATAGATATACCTTTATTATTCGGAAAAATCATTATATGATTTGTATTTGCACTATCAACTAGTGTTTGATTTTGTACTCTTATTTCTCCGTTAGAAGCGATACGCATCTTTTCCGAGTATCCAGAAGATCCTCTTGTATTGAATGCCATATCACCATAGTGCGAACTATGATTTGTATTAATAGCATTAATAGATACTGTTTCTCCAGCACCTGACGATTCAAAACTTAATTTAACTATGTTATTTGCTGTAGTGTTTGTATTCTGTAAAACTAGTGTTGGGCCAGTGCTTCCGATTGACGTTGCTGTCCCAGCACCTTTAAGATACATAACTCTTGCATCACTTCCATTTGGTTGCATACCTGTAACCTGAAGCGCAAAATTATTTGATAAAGGAGTTTGATTAACACCCAAACGTCCTGCGGGATCTAATGACATCAGAGGATCAAAAGTTGTGCCATTATAACCATAGAAAATGTAACTACCGTTACTTGTGTTGTTTCTTGATACGAAGGTCGTAGTTCCTCCATTGTGTCCCATATCAGCGTAATTATTTGTTCCATCATCATCTTGTATTCTAATAGCAGGAGCTCCAGTACCAGATACGTGAATTCTAGCTTGCGGATCAATGTTACCGATACCTACATTACCATCTGCATCAATGCGGACATGCTCTCCGTTAGTGTCATTACCAAAAGCGATTTGTCTACCAGTGTATGCGTTTAATTCTAAAACACCTGACACACTTTCTAATCTACCGACATCAGTAGTACCTGTGCCGACTGTAAGTGCCGCACCACTAAGTAGCTCTAGACCCTTATTCATCTGCCATCTATCTTGAGTGTGATCATACGCAAAAGTTGCAGTTCCGTCACTACCTAAATCTGCTGTAAGACCTGCACCTGTCGCCGCCGCCTTATTACTAGAGCCCGAAGCTAATGTGATATTCTTATCGTCTACTGTTAAGGTTGTAGAATTAATTGTTGTTGTCGTGCCGTCAACTTGTAAATTACCAGCAATGACTACAGTTCCAGTGTTGTCTGCATGAGTTGCAGGATCAATTGTAAAGGTCGATGGACCTCTAAGAACTCCTGAACTGCCTGAAATTGTAAGTATATCGTCTACTGTTACTGAGCCATTAAAATACGATGATCCGTTATTATAGAAATCATATGAGCCATGTACAGCCGGAGACATTACAGCAAACTTGCCTATAGAGTTTCCTGTATTCATTTTTACATGAGAATTAAATGTTGCGTCACCATCAGCCGACATGTCAAGTGTGAGTGCAGTGACAGTTGTATTAGGAGAACCCGCTTTGACTCCTTTGAATATGATATCCTTGTCTGCTGTTTCAGCTTTGATTACAAAGTTACCGGCATCTCTTTTGAATCTACCGAAGTCAACCGTATCATCTCTTAATACAATATCTGCGCCATCTGCGTTCAATGTGATGTCACCGACTGCATCGATAGTTAGATTGCTTGCGTGTACTATACTACCGCCTAAAACAATGTTCTCGTTAAACGTTGCACGACCAGCATTTTCCATATCAAAATCTAGGGCTGTGACTGTTGAGCCATTATCATTTCCTAAAACTTTTATGTGTTTATCGGCTTGGGGTGCATAAATATTAAAGTCGCCAGAAGAAGTATTATAAAACTGACCGAAATTGAGACCGTTGTCTTTTAAACTAATTGTACTTCCATCAGCATCAAAAATAATATTACCAGAGGCATCAAGCATTATGTCGCCATTATAGCCACCAGCTTGAGTTGTCGATATTCTATTATTTCCTAAAGTATAATTGCTTACGATTACTGACCCGAACGTTCCCGATTGAGTTGTGCTGATTGCAATTGCTGTGTTTAAGTCTGAGGCTACGATTGCACCGTCTGTTATCTGAGATGATTTTATTCTAGTTGTCATATTACACCCCTACCTGTAAACGTTGTGCTTTGATTGTTGTGTTTGTGCTAACAGGAGAAACCAACAATCTTACGTTACCTGCGTTAATATCACCATCAACCGTGCCTAAACTAGCATTAGAAAATATTGTTCCGTATTCTGTCATATAAACTGTTGTCCCATCGTGAATTAGTAGTACTTCGGTAGCATGATAATTAGTCCCTTGCGTCATCTGGACGAGATATTTAGCTGTGCGATATCTTGCTCCCGAAAAAGTATCGACAACTTGATTTGCTGTGTTTGCTGTAAGAGGAGTGTTAACTGGTTTTAGTACGTCATGGTCTACAAATGATGCAAGAGCCATTGAAGTAATCTCTACATGTCCAGAAGCAATTGCTTGATCTAGAACAATAGAAGTTCCGTTGGACGCTGTGAAGTCATCTCCGTCAACTAACTTAACACCGTTAGCAAAAACGGATATTTTTGTGGGATCGTATGCTAATGTTTGATTGTTATCATCAGCACCACTGAAAGTGGTCTGTGATGAGTTGAATGTATATACAAATGTTTTATAGTCTCTTAAATGAACATTAGACGATAAAGAGTCGTATATTCTAATTTCTATTTCATCAGTTGTTAGTGGCGCATCACCAAATGTTAGGGTCTGTCCACTATAGCTATATTCTGTAATATGTTGAAGGACACCATTAAGATACACTGAGATGTATTGATCACCTCTAGGGATAGCTGGCAATGCATAGGCTACTTGGCTATTGTTTCCGGTATATGCTACAACGTGAACGTTATTTTGAGTCGCACTTTGTCCAACGAATGATACTATAGAATCTGTACCACCAGAAGACTTCTTTGCATACATTCGTCCATCGTGGGTATTGAAAGCTAATTCGCCTAGCTCTAAACCTGAAGTGGTCGGGACTTTACCCGGAACTGCACTTCTTTTTAATTTTATTGTTGACATCTGTCCTCACACCTGATATAATAAGCTATATAGCTTCTAATTTAAAATAAAGATGTCTAATGGTATATACCTAACATCTGAATCTAGTTGTATTTAGAACGTTCCACCATCAATGGTATCAACAGTCACTACTCCTGCGCCACTAACGTCAAAGTTAGTTGAGTTAAATGTACTTGTACCGATACCGCCTGATGTGTCAGCTAAGTTGTTCTTTAATGTTACTGCGGCAGATTCTGATCCATTACCTGTTATTACTAGTCCGTTATTTGTTGTACTGTTGTTGTCTGAAGCACCTGTGGTTGCTTGCACAATAGTAGCAATATAATTACCAGTAGTATCAGTGCCAAGAGCGACAGAGTTTGCCTGAATTGTGACAGCCATACTATGGTTAGTAGTACCCATGTCTGACATGTTGATAGTACCAGCTACATCACCAGTTAAAGCAAATGACTTTTGAGCAAACTTAATAGTATCGACATTGGTTTTGGCTAGACTGAAAGAAGAATGACTTCTATCTATGACATTATCTTCAACGTTAGTGTCTACGTACTCATCAAACAAGTAGAATTCATTATCAGTTGCATCTCTAAAGACACCAGCAAGTTTGTCTGCTCCGTCGTTGAATCTACCGATGAAACCAATATCGATTGCATCAGCAGTGTTACCGTTCGCTAATCTAATTAGAGCATCTTCAACGTCTAATGTATCTACGTTGACAGTCGTTCTAGTTCCATTTACAGTTAAATTACCACCGATGATAACGTTACCAGCTGTTTCGACATGTCCAGTTGAGGCCGCTACTGTGAAGTTAGTTGCTCCAACTCTGAAATCACCAGTTACATCAGTTGGGTTATTGATTGTTGTTTTACCAGTGGCCGCACCAATACTAATTGCTGTACCAGCTCCGCCAATATTAAGTGTTGTAGCAGTGGTGTTAACTAGATTAAATGTTGTTTGGTTGGTAGTGATATCACCACCTTTGACTTGTAAATCACCAGTAAGTACAGTATTGCCACCAACATTAAGATTTTCTGCTATGCCTACGCCGCCGGCAGTAATCAGAGAACCTGTTGTGTTAGATGTCGAAGTAGTAGTATTGAGAATACTTAGTTGATCTTCATCGAGGAACATCGCTCTCTTATTAGAAGAAGCTCCTGTTGCAGTATAGAAGTGTAGTGTATCGTCTGAGTTACCAGGACTAGTTTCGGCAATGATGAATGTCTGCCCATCAACTGATCTTACTCCACCTAGAGATGACCAATTAGATCCTGAGTATCCTTCGAATTGAGTGTTCTCACTATTATATCTAATAGCACCAGCTACATTTGGTCCCTGTTGAGCGTTTGTGCCGACTGGAATAACAAATCCATTTGTTCCAGTGATTGTCACATATCCAGTGCCAATAGGATCTAAGACTAGATTAGTATTTGTGCCTAGTGTCGATATAGTGTTACCGTCAGTGCGGACATTATCTACATTCAATTGACCTGTTACAGTAGCTACACCTGTAAGTTGTGTGGCAGATACAGCAGTAAATGTCGTGCCATCGAAAGTCAGATTAGCATCATCCTCGATTGCTCCAGCACTACCTGCGATAACAATACGATTATTTGTTAAGTCACTAACTTTTGCGGATGCTAGTGTACTCTCACCTGAAACACCTAATGTGCCAGCAATTAATGTGTTACCAGTTGTATCTGCTACAGTAAATTTATTTGTGTCTACGGCTATACCAGCGTTTGCATTGACTAATCCAACAAATGTTGCACTAGATGAAAAGTTGGTAACAGCATCCATCTCAATCGTACCTGTGCCGGCAGGATTAAGTATAATGTTTCCGTTAGTGTTAGTAGATGATAGGGTGTTTGTGTCTAACTTTAAGTTATCTACATCCAATACATCTAGTTTACCGTTTGCGTCTACGATTAATGCAGAACTAGCAGTTCTAGTTCCATGTACATGATCAAGTAAGTTAGTAAAATACTTACCGCCAATAACATCAACTACATTCGCTATATTATTTGTTTCGCCTCCAGTGCCGATGTAAAGTCTATCGCCGCCGTTTGCTTGTGTACCAGTTCCGTAAGCATATCCCATCTCGCCTAATGCGAGAACGCTGGACGGTGCTGACGTACCGGTGGATCTTCTGATCTTAATTATAGACATTAAAAGTTGCCTCCATTTATAATTGTATTTATATTATCCAGTTCAGTAGAAGCTTCCCACTTCGTACTGGTACCATTGTAGATGATCATTGCGCCGTCAGTTTGTCCACTGCCGTCTACGTCAAATAAGTCACCTAGTCTGATAGTGGCGGCATTGATCTGGTAATTAGTTACTAAAAAATTCTGTTGCGGAGTAAGCTTCGCTTTTATATTCGCCATTATGCTATCTCGTCATTCCTGCTGTTACTGTTACGACTCCTTCTACGACTCGCTGTTTAGCGCCGCCACCAGAAGTAATCTCGATATCGTATAAATATCTTCCAGGCTCTAATGCATTTGTTACTGCATTTGCCAAAGTTATGCTTATCTGACCCAAAGCGCCGTTATGTGAGCAACCGAATGTTGCGGCGGGTGAGGCAGATGCGTAAGTTTTCCTCATTTGAGAGGCTACTGTGAAGCCAGTTAAATCGTAAACCCCTATGGAGCCTCCGGCTGATGATTCCACATCGATCAATGCAGAGAAATCAGTGCCTTGATCTATTACAATATTTGCTTTAATTGCCATGATTTTTCCCTAATGTATGCTACTTGTATTTATAAATAATAAGAACAGAGAAACTCAACAACATTGGATTCAAAATGACCACAAAATATCTAAAATTCGGCTTAAGAGCAGACAAAAATTTAGAGGATCTAACCAATCCCAATTCAGCACTATCTAACGTATTAGATGACATTTCTGGTGCATTAGACGAAGACGGTGACCCTACTGGATTTACTGTAGAAGATATAAGACCTACAGTAGGACTTCGAAACACTGGATTAGCTGATAACACTAATGGTGCAGGTCAGTCCACAGACTTGCTTAATTTAACAGGCAGTCTAGTTGAATTTACAGTTGGTGTAGGAACAACATTAAGCGGTGTTTCACCTGGTACAATATTAGAAGTACAGCCAAGAAGAACTCTACAAGACCACATCAGTAACTTCAAATCTGTTATGGGTAATCCGCCTTGGATTGATGGCGGTGATGGTCCTATAGCACGTTTTGTTCCTTCTGATAGAATTAATGCCACTATAACTGTAAACACAACTGGTAACAGTAGTGCTGTCGCAATCGGATCGTTAAGTAATAATCTATTCTCCACTTCTCTAGTTAATGATTATGTTGACATGATATATCCCGTCGATTTTTGGAACGACGGTGTTTTCGATTTTACTGCTAAGTTGCACCCATCTCTACCAAATACATATGGTCTTATTCAATGGATAGGCTACTTATCTGGAGACTACTCACAAACGTGGGAGTCTACTGGTTTATTTATGATAGAGGAGGACGTGGTTGACGCAGGTAATGAAAATAATTGGACTCAGATAAAGAGTGTATTTAACTTCAGTCAAACTATAACTGGTCTTGTTTTATCAAATGATGGAACAAATACAACTGTAAACTTAACGAATGGATCACCGAGCGGTGAAAAGTATGTGTCTTCAGGAATGATAGCAAGAACGTCAGGACAGACTTACGCTCAAGCAAAGCAAGCCGGTCAAATTGTTGAAAGCGTGGATATGGAAAATAAGACTTGTTTGATACCAGGAGTAATAACGGGTACAGCACTAACCTTTGATCATGTTGGTGGTGTAGATATGGTAGAAACTCCTATTGTGTTTACTCCTCAAAAGAGAGGCAATAGGCTGAGAGTTAGATATACAGTTTGGTATCCAGATCCAGGCAATGGAGCTAACTATCAGAATAAAAGATTTGCTGAATCTAGTGATAATAGTGACAAACTACCTTTCACTAGACTATACTCTACTTATGATCGAAGTCAGGTATTTGGACCATATACTTACAAATACTTTGAAGATAATAAAGCTAGCCCTCTAAATCAATTATCAACTAATCCCATAAGAGTTAACTCTACTCTATCTATGCCATATTCTGTTCCTTTATTACACACTGATAAACTGGTTGGTGCTTCAGGCAGTGCTGTTACGATGAAGACGGTTACTATAGAAGACCTATACGGTAAACTATCTGCAACAAACTGGACTGGATGTTCAGTAGGAGATTGGCTCACGTTCAAAAACTCAAGTACGTATTATACTTATCAGATACAAGAGATATCAGGAGAAAATATTTACGTAAAAGACACTATCGAGAGCGACACAGGAATAGCTGTGGGAGGCACTTTCAGTGCTATGATATGGAAGAATGTTGGACTAATAGGAGTCTATAAATTAAGTTCCAGTGGTGGACAAACAGGATCTCTATACAAGATGTCAGGAGAAGGAGCTTTACCCGCTAAAGTTTATCCAGATCAAATTTTATTTGGTGTAGCCGATAACGGTACAAGTAATGGGACAACTAAAAGACATATCACATCTTCTACTATAGCAGGATCTCAAAATAATATAATAGTCAATAGTTCTGGTCCCACAGCAAATAGTATAAACTTCAATGGAGTTTTGCCTAATGTTGCCGCTGGTTCAATTTGCGCTGTGTATGCAAGTCGTGGTCTAGACGATAAGTCTTCAGTTCTTTCATGTGCAGGAGTCTATGGAAAAGAAGTTGCATCAACCACATCTAGTGGTAACTCAGTTACACTGATAAGCACTTCAGGAATTTCAGTAGGAGACTTTGTACAATTCGCAGGCTCTGGAAGTCCAGTTATTACTTACGGTACAACAGTTGCCGCTGTTGTCAATAGCACTACAATTACTCTTTCGGCAGCCGTCAATAGTGCGTTAAATGCCGCCTCAACTCTAGTGTTTATTAAAGCCGCTAATAATCCAGGTAGTACAAACAAAGAGTTCTGTATTATTCCTTTAAATACTGCACCGCCATTCGCAGGTACAACTTTGGGTCTTGCTACACCTTCTTCTAATGCAAATTTAGAAGTAGAGGGCCTATCATTTTCAGACCTAGCTGTGACTGTACCTACTAATCATATCGTGGCATTGTCTGGAACTATAGCAAATCCAACTAAGTATTTTCCACTACAAACATCTGGCGGAACAACTTATAAGGTATTGATAGCTTAAGGCTTAAGCAGTAAAAAGAATGTTTCGCCGTTAACTGAAACTGGCAACTTATGGGTAGCAGATGAAACAGTATTTGTTTGAGTGACTAGAAGCGTCACTCCTGCTCCTGATTCGTTAACACATTCTATATTTGGTGTATCGTTTGCATAACTTCCTGCTGGATCAAAGAACAGTCTGTCAGCTTGAGCATTGTTTTCATCTGTATGAAGAGCATTACTAACTTGAGACCAGGGATTTGATGCATCCGAGAATGCTCGTACTGCTGTAGCTGAAGGATTTGATGCGTCTACAATAAACAATCCTGGAGATGAATTACTAGGCACAGTACCACTAGTCGCAACACTATTAATTATATTAATCGCTCCAGAGAATTTTACTGGAACACTAAACGTACTTAACTCATAATTTCTAGGTACTCTCGATCTTTTATATTGAAATAGACCTATCTTATCTTCGATATAAGCTACTTGAGCGTTGCTAGTGAACTGATTAAACACGTCCCCACCTGCATCTCCGTCGGCTGATATTCCAGAACTTATACTACCATTGGTCTCTAGTCTTTTAGTGCTGAGATTGCTGAGGTTTTCTTGAGTTACATGATCACTTCTTCGTAGAGTGCCATAAGTAGGGGGAGTGCCTGAAGGACTTTGTGTTACACCGTTCGCATCTTTAATTTGAAACTTGTCAACACCATTAGAGTTAAATACTGTATATATGAAACTAGATGGAGCTCCTTGAAAAGATATTTTCGTGTCATCTGAAAACGCAACTTTACCTTCACCTGTAACAGTGACAACATTATTCGATACACTGTAGTCATTGGCCAGGCCAACTTCATTGGCCACAAGCTTAGATACAAACTTAGTATTACCATCAAAAAGTAGAATGTCAGCATTTACATTAATGCCGCCTAAGTTATCCAATATACCTTTATCTAAGACAGCAGTATTACTTTCTTGAAAATTTAATG
>UEXN01001991.1_pt1 | contig 15177 bp, 15 predicted proteins | sample 1796711 | NCBI WGS metagenome assembly UEXN01 (sample SAMEA4772470, study PRJEB27181) | metagenome | reverse complement strand
TGACGATATGGCAGGAGACTGCAGACTACACGGAATAAAACTCTTCTTCACTACAGATGCAGCTAATGACGCATAAGGAATAATAATGACTAGTTTTGGTTATAATACATTAGGCTTTGGTAGTTATCCTAGTCGTGGTGTGGCCGCATCGTTTTTAATTATTGGCGGTGGCGGTGGTGCTGGCGGTGGCGCAGGTCTTGGCGGTGGAGGCGGAGGCGGTGGTGGCGGCTTTATTTCTACTACTGGAACGCTTATACTTGATTCACATTCTGTTACTGTAGGTGCAGGTGGAGCAGGTGGACTTAACACTGCTATTGGAAATGTTGGTGGAAATTCTGTATTTTTTGGCAACACTGCAATAGGCGGTGGTGCTGGTGCTGGAGCAGGTGCAGCAGAACAAGGTGGAACAGGTGGTTCTGGTGGTGGTTCTGCAACTAATTCAAGTGGCACAACTGCTGGTGGAGCAGCAACAACAGATCAAGGTAACGCAGGTGGTACAGCTACTTCTGCAACCACATTTCAAGTTGGTGGTGGCGGAGGTGGTGCAGGAGCAGTTGGAGCAAATGGATCAACGGCTTCTGGTACAGCTACAGGTGGTGCTGGTGGTGCTGGTACAGCAAGTTCAATAACTGGCTCATCAGTTACATATGCTGGTGGTGGTGGAGGTGGCGGAGACAATCGTGTCTCTGTAACTTATGGCGCAGCAGGATCTGGAGGCGGTGGTGTAGCTAGTAATAACACAACAGGCGCAGCAGGAGGCACTAACTTAGGTGGTGGTGGCGGTAATGGTAAAACTAATGGTGGGGCTGGTGGCTCTGGTGTAGTAATAATATCTTACGCTGGCGTCCAACAATTTTCTGGAGGGACCATATCAACCTCTGGTGGAAACACTATTCACACGTTTACTGCATCAGGAAGTTTAGTACCAGCAGAAGCGGCTGATATACTTCTAATTGCAGGAGGTGGCGGTGGTGGTGGTGGTAATTCAACAAACACTGGCGAAGGTGGTGGTGGCGGTGCTGGCGGTATGCTTGAAAGTAGTGGCGTTAAATGGCTTGGCGAAATTAATTACGCAGTAACTGTAGGAGCTGGTGGCGCAGGAGCAATAAATCATACTGCTAGAGGAACTAATGGGGCAGACTCTTTAATTGTTGGCGGCCCATTAGTTACTGCTGTTGGAGGCGGTGGCGGTGGCTCAAGGGATACTGGCACTCAACTGGGAAATGATGGCGGTTCTGGTGGTGGTAACGGACAACAAGATGGTGTCATTGGACAATCTAGCGGAACATCAGGGCAAGGTACTGCTGGCGGTGTTGGCTCTATTGGCGGTGGTTCTGGCAATGATGGCGGTGGAGGCGGTGGAGGTAAAACTTCCGCTGGTATTTCATCTCCCAATAATGGTGTTGGCGGTGCTGGCGGTCCGGGCAAAGCAAATTCAATAACAGGTTCTTCAGTTACATATGCTGGTGGTGGCGGTGGATCTGGAGGTACTGATGGAGTTGGTGGTGCTGGTGGCGGAGGTGGTGCAAATAAAAGTGGCACAGGCAATGCAGGATCAACAAACACTGGCGGTGGCGGAGGCGGCTCTGGTGCGGCAGGCGGTGCTGGTGGTTCTGGAGTTGCTATAATTTCATATGCTTCTCCTCAAAGATGGGTTGGCGGTACTGTAACTACATCAGGCGATAATATTATACATAGTTTTACTTCTTCTGGTAATTTATTATTTGGATTAAGTTACGATGCTGACTTCTTAGTCATCGCTGGTGGCGGTGGCGGTGGTTCTACAAATAGTGGTGGCGGTGGCGGTGGTGGTGCTGGTGGCTACAGAAATTCATTTAATAATGAGACTTCTGGTGGCGGTGCATCTTCTCAAACTGCATTATCAGTAACTACAGGAACACAATACACTGTAACAGTTGGAGCCGCTGGCGCAAGTGGTGGGTCTGGTAACTCAAATGGTGGAGCTGGTGGTGCTAGTTCAATAGCTGGCTCAGACATTACAAATGTTACTACTGTTGGAGGTGGCGGTGGTGGTAGAAATAGCACTAATGGTGATTCAGGTGGTTCAGGTGGCGGTGGCGGTCACGGTGGTGGCGGTTCAACAGGCGGTGCTGGAACATCTAATGAAGGTTTTGCTGGCGGTAATTGTACTGATGGACATAACGGTGGTGGTGGCGGAGGTGGTGCTAGTGAAGTTGGACAAAATACTCCTGCTGTTGCTACTGGCGGTGCTGGCGGTGATGGTCTTGCTTCAAGTATAACTGGTTCTTCTGTAACTCGTGCTGGGGGCGGTGGCGGCTCATCAAATACAACCCAAGGAGCAGGTGGTTCTGGTGGTGGTGGAGCCGCAACAGAAAATGGAACTGCCACAGCAGGAACTACTAACACTGGTAGTGGTGGTGGTGGTTGTTATGATAACGGAACTGCCGCAGCAGGTGGCTCTGGTGTTGTTATACTTCGTGTTCCAACAATCCGTTACACAGGCACAACAACAGGTTCACCAACAGTCAGTACATCAGGAGATGATACAATAATGGTATTTAATTCAAGCGGTACATATACAGCATAGACTATAAGGAAAAATAAAATGGCACATTATGCAAAAGTTAAAGACGGAATAGTACTACAAGTGGTTGTTGCAGAGCAGGATGTTCTGAGCCACCTTGGTGCAGGAGCAGGTGAAACTTGGGTTCAAACTTCTTACAATACAAGAGGTGGTAAACACTATGGACAAGATGGTAATGAAGATGAAGGAACAGCTTTAAGGGCAAACTATGCTGGTGTTGGTTATACTTACGACAGCGACAATGATGTCTTCTATGCGCCAAAGCCTTATGCTTCTTGGTTGCTAGATGGAACTACATATTTGTGGGGTGCGCCTGTTGCTTACCCTAGTGATGGTAAATATTATATATGGAATGAAGACAGTACAAATTGGGTTGAACTGTGAGTAAAGAACAAAACAACAATAGCTGGCACTTGAGTAAGTCAGTACCCGTATCACTTATACTAGCACTCGTAATACAAGCAGCCGCCATAGTGTGGACTGTATCACAGATGCAATCTAGTATAGAAGCTAACGCTAACAGTATAGTAAGAATAGAAATACGAACAGAAAAGCTAGAGCTTGCAGTCCAAGGACAAGCAGTAGCTCTTGCACGAATAGATGAGAACATCAAAGCAATACGAACTCACGTAGAACGTATAGCGTCAAAAGATTAAGGATAAAAGAATGTTACAATTTCAGGGATTTAAACCAGACGCATTAAATCGCATGGCTAAGACTATGGGATACTCAGGAGACATGGGGGAGTTTAATAAATTTCTCAATGAGAACCCTGAGAAACAAGAGATGATGGATGTGTACTCTGAAAAAGCTAAAGAGATGATGATGGGTGGCTATGTAAAGGGCTATGCTAATGGTGGTGTTGTTCCACCTTTACTTGGTGGACCTATACAGACCCCAAGAAATCCTAATGTTTTAGCTGGGTACTATGACTCACCAGAATATAACGCCTTTATAAATGATCCAAGTAATAGAGTTGGTACAGCGGATATGCGTACTAGTCCTTACTTTGGTGAACAAGGCTCTGGATCTGTTGGTGCTGCAGCAGATAGAGCATACGAGGCTTACTTAAATAGATCAGGACAAGCAAATTACTTACAGGGTGGTACTGATTTTACACAGGCTCCACCACAAGTTTTTCCTGAATTTAAAGGGATAGAAGCACCACAAGCAACAGCACCCGTAGGACCAGTAGACTATACACAAGGGCCAGTGCCTCAGTCAACTGGGTATCAGGGTGGTACTATAGCAGAGGCTATAAGTAATAGAGCTTTTAACCCTGCTATGCCATATGGTACAACAGTACAACCAGTAGGAACTGCATACGATGCTAACCAAGCAGTAGATACTACACTTGGACAAGTATCAGGAACAATAGCACCAACAACTGCAGCAGCCACAGCTACACAGGCAACAGGTCCAACAGCATCACCAGCTACCACAATGGCTGCGGAGACTGCTGCTAATGAAATTGGTATAGCTACAGATACTCTTACTGCAGCACAAGGAGCAGTTGATCCTAGAGCAGTAGTTGCTGCACAGTCAACTGTTAACACAGGGGTAAGCACACTAGATGCAGTACAGGGTACAGGCATCCTTATGAATAACCCAAACCAACGTAAAGTTCAGACAGGGGAACTTGTAAGTGGAGCAGCAAATGCTGAAACTGCAGCAACATTTACAGAACAAGTACAGGCTGCAGAGGCAACACCAACTAATAAAGCTACAGTACAAGGACAGTTAGAGGGTCTCTTAGCAGCCTTTGAAGGTGGTAATACACCTGTATGGGCAGCAGGAGCTATGCGTAATGTCAGTACTCAGATGGCTAACAGAGGTTTAGGTGCATCAAGTATGGCAGCACAGGCTCTTATACAAGGAGCTATGGAATCTGCACTACCAATAGCACAAGCTGATGCATCAATAATTGCACAATTTGAAGCACAGAACTTGTCAAACCGTCAACAACGTGCTATGCTTGCAGCACAACAACGTGCTACATTTATGGGCATGGAGTTTGATCAATCATTTCAAGCACGAGTACAGAACTCTGCACGTATAGGTGACATAGCTAATATGAACTTTACTGCAGATCAACAAGTTGCACTAGAGAATAGTAGGGTTGCTAATACTGTAAATCTACAAAACCTAAATAATAGTCAAGCTATGGTAATGGCAGAAGCTGCTGCATTGTCACAACTAGATATGGCTAACTTATCAAATAGACAGCAATCGGCAGTTATGAATGCTCAATCATTTATGCAAATGGATATGGCAAATCTATCTAGTCAACAACAAACTGAAATGTTTAAAGCTCAGTCTAGGATACAGTCTTTATTTACAGATCAAGCTGCTGAGAATGCAGCAAAACAATTTAATGCTACAAGTCAAAATCAGACTGATCAGTTCTTTGCTTCTTTGGCGAGTACAACTTCTCAGTTTAATGCTGCACAGTCTAATGCCCAATCTCAGTTTAACGCTGGTCAAACTAATGCAATGTCAGAGTTTCAAGCAAGTATTAAAAATCAACGTGATCAATTTAATGCACAGAACAGACTAGTAATAGATCAGAACAATGCACAGTGGCGTAGACAAATTGCTACAGCAGATACTGTTGCTATAAACAGAGCAAATGAAATTAATGCTACAAATCTATTGGGTATGTCTACTCAGGCATACAATGATCTTTGGCAGTACTACTCTGATAGCATGGAGTTTGCTTGGACAAGTGTAGAGAATGAGCAAGAACGAATGAATAAATTAGCACAAATACAATTAAACGGTGATGTAAAGATGAATCTACAAGACTTAATAGGAGATCAAGCTGCAGCAAAAGGTTTTGGTAACATGATTACAGAAATGTTTGTAGGTGGAACAGGGTTCTTACCGGGTTTATTTAAAAAGGGATAATACTAATGTACGGAACAGAGGCAATACAGGCATATAATAATGTAAGAATGCCAAAGGGTGAGATAAAAAAATCTAAAGTAAAGAAAAAATTTGGGTTACTATCTCGTAATGAGGTAGCAAGTAAAAAAGAAAAAATATTATCACCAGAAGAATCAATAAGTAGTATGGTAGATAAGTTAAGAAAAGCAAGGCAGGGATTAAAATAATGGCTGAACCTAATTTAGATGCTCCAATAGCAGGAATGGGCTTGACCCATGAAGTAGGGGCTAGACCTTGGCAACAACCCCCTCAATATAATACTGTTGAGGAAGCTATGGATTTTTATATTTCTAAACTAGAGAATGAAAACTTTAAAGATTCATTGTTTGATGTGTTAGAGTTAGGAATACCTGTTACCACAATAGCAAACTCTATACAAACTGGTGGAACAATGCAAGGAAAGCATAGTATTGATGTGGGTATTTTAATATTGCCTGTACTAATGGAATCTATAGCACTCATGGCAGACGAAGCAGGTATAGAATACGACATGGGGATAGACGAAAAAATAGATCCAGATGTTATTAAGCCTACAAAGTTTGCGTTAGCAATGAAGAAAAATAAAGAAAGAGAAGATGAGACAGACCGAATGTTAAGCGATAGTCTAGAACAGGATATTCCTGAACAAGATAGAGAACCTATAGTAGAGGAATCACAAGTGCCAACTGGTGGCCTAATGGGAAGGATTAACTAAATGGGATTATTATTTCAAACATTAGGTGCTGCTGCTGGTAGGTTTGCTGATATTTCAGAACAAGATCGTATAGCAAAACAAAAACAAGAAGAGTCTTTTAAGTTGTTAGATTATAAGTTTGACCAAGACAAAGAATTGTTTGATATACGAGAAACTAGAGCAGAAAAACAATTAGAGACTATACGAAAAAGAGATAAAGATAGGGAATTTAATGATACGGTAAAAGAAGCATCTTTATTTTATAAACCAGCACAGCTAGAAGCTATTGCAACATATGGCTTATCAGGATACAAATATGCTATTGCCAAAGCTAAAGAATATGAAGCTAATGGTAGAAATGCGTCTATAGAATTTGATGTAGGTAAGTTAAGACAACAAATATCTAGCTCTGATCCTACAAAAACACAGAGTACTTTAGAAGTAGCCTCTACTATTAATGACTCTGTCTTTTCTAGTGCATTTACATCTATACCAAAAGCAACAAAAAATGCTGCAAATACTTTTCAGGCACAACTAGTACAGCTTTCCTCAGACATTTCAAAAGAAACAGACCCAAAGAAAAAAGCAGTTCTACAAAGTCAAGAGACAGACATGATAAAAAAATACCAATCATTTTTAAATATAGAAAAAGAAAAAGAAGGAGAAAATTTTAAATTAGATTTTAGTAAAGAGACACGAACTGCATTAACATTAGGTTTACTTGACTCTAACTTTATAGCAGCAGGTAAGTATGAACAGATAGGCGACAAAGTGGGAAGAATAACTAGTGGTTATGAAGCCGATGCAGCAGCTATTCATTTTAATACCTATGAGACTTTATTAAATAAATATGGGGGCAAAAAACCCGGAGAAAAATGGAATGGTGTTAGAGCCTTAAACGCTGAAGATGACGCATTTTGGGCATCCATAGAAGAAATTAAAATAGGGGGTACACAATTAGTTGAACAATACATTGGTGCAACTGTAAGAGAATATCAACGAAGCAAAACATCTGAGGGCGCAGCTATCGGAAAAACACCAGCTTTTAGACCTCGTAAAAACTCATCAGGAGGACTCTTAACTTTTCAAGAAATGCTAAAAGAATACCAAAACGGAATATATAAAGCACAAGATGTAGTTCCCTTTACGGACCAAGGGGTAAATTACTTCGGCCTAATTTCTAGTAAAGGACAGATACATAGAATAAAAGGAAGTTTACCTTAATGAGCTATGTTGATTCGTATATTGTTGGATCTCCAAATAATATATCTAGTGAAGATAGTGTAGATAGTACGGAAGTTAATTCTTTACAGGACAGTCGTTATGTGGACTCTATTAATACTAACTCTTTATTGCTTGATGACGAATCATACGATGATAATGAGTATAAGAAAAACTTAGAAGAAGAGTATAAAAAAGAAGAGTTGAGAAATTCTGCTGTTGTTACTGATAGTGGGGTTGTACTTCCACCTAGAGCAAATTCTGATAAAGAAGTTACAGAAATTATTAATAGTAAAATTGAAGATGAAACTAATGTTAAAAGAAGAGTAGAAGTATCTCTCAGTAGAAAAGAACGTGAAGAGGGATTTAACAAGAGTGCATTAGAGTTAGGTATAAGTCGAGATGAGTTTGTTGATACATATGTAACAAAAAATATGAAGCAAGAAGACACCCCTTGGTTAAATGCTTGGTTAGACTATGTTCCTAATGGTGCAGACATACTACTAAATGTAGGTGATGGTATTGGTTGGAGTGTTGGTGGGGTTGTAGATGGGATTGAAACAGTTTTAAATAGTAGCCAAGACAATTATAGCATTATAAATAATATAGCTAGAGCCGCTACAGCAGAACGAGCCACTATAACTCAGTACAGGTCAAGTGAAGGAATAACTGCTAAAGACCTAGCAAACAAAGTTGCTGCTAATTTAGGAGTTGCACTTGAGTTTTTGGAGACTACACCTGCTTTTATACCGTTAAAAGCTACAACTGTAGCTACTAGAGCTTATAGTAATGCAGCAAGAACAACTAAACAAGCAGAAAATATTTTAAAGAATCCAAAAAAACTAAGTGCCTTAGAAGATGAAATGTTTAAAGCTGCAGGTGTTTTTGAAACATTATCTAAAACAAAAGACTTTAAAAGTTTAACAACTGTTGATGAAGTAATAGAAGCACAAAATATTGTAGCCAACAGAAAATTAGAGTTAAGGTATGCACCACTAGGTTTGGGAACCGAAAAAGAATTAAAAGCCTCACGGTTAGCAGAAGCTAAAAAAATTGCTGATGACAATCCAGAAATATTAGACGATCTTATTAAGAACTTTGAGACAAATGATGCCGGGGAAAAAGTTATAGATATAAGTAAAGTTGTTGATGGCTATCGTGTTATTGATATGGATAAAGTAAAACTAGAAGGTAAAAAAATATTAGCAAGACAAGAAGAATCAATAAAAACGGGTGGGTTTAATGCAGATGAGTCTTCAAAATTATCTCTATCATCAGCTTTTGTAGACCACAGAAAACGAGTAGAGAATGTAGACCTCTTAGATGAGCTAGATGTATTTACATTACCCATTTTAAATCCAGATAAAATGACTAGCTTGGTGGCTGTTATAGCAGATTTAAAAAAATATAATCCAACAGCATGGAATCCAAAAAAGAATACACTAGACAATTTATTTGATATGTTAATTGATGATAAAATTGGTAAGGCCATAGCTGAAGGTGGAGAAGAAGCAGTAAAAGTACAAGATATAATTACAAAATATGGTTTAACACTAGATGATTATATACTAGCAGTAATTGGTTCAGGTTCACGTCTAGGCAGAGGCTTGAACAAATTTAAACAATTAGCAGAACATAATATAAGAAAAACTACAAAAGGTAGAAAAGATACAAAAATAGATAAAGAAAACGATGAATGGTGGGCTTCGTGGGTTCAAGGATTAAAAAGACTTGAGGGTGCTAGACGAGGTGGATTAGTATCAAACATTGGAACCGCAGGACGAAACGCTTTAAGTATGGGCGTTAGGATGCCCCTTGAAGGTTTTGTAAATGTGTTTGAAGATTCTATACGTATACTTGGAACAGAGGGTTTATCTGCTGCAACAAAAGCGTATGTTCCTTTTAATAAAAATGCAAGACAAAATTGGAGTAACTCTTTTGCACATATGAAATTTATATTTAATAGACCAGACATGGCAAGAGCTTTTACAGACGCAATATTAAAACGACCAGACGGTATTAAAGATTATAATAGACTGTTTAATAATTTAAATGGTATACAAGAAAGTATGGGTAGAGGAAAAGGTGGAAAAGTAGATAAAGGAATATCTGTATATGAAGATCTTATTATGACCCTTAATTATGCAAATACTTTTCAAGAACACCTTATGAGAAGAGGTTTGTTTATTGGGGAAATGCAGAGAAACTTTAAGAGATACTATGATAAAGATATGTTTGATGAATTTCGTGCAGGAAGAATGCAAGATTGGTTTGATGACTCACCATATTTAACAAAAGATTTACCAAAAGGCACACCAAACGTAAAGTTATTAGTAGATATGGCTGTAAATAAAGCAAAGAAAACTACGTTTGGATCTTCCCCAGAACTACCTATTTTTAGAAATATAAGTCGTTTTATGGTAAATACAGGAATGACATTGATTCATCCGTTTCCTAACTTTATGTTTAGTCTCGTAGAGTTGATTGGACAAAGTTCGTTTGGAGCATCAATACCTGCAACACAAGCACTAATGAATAAAACTTTTTTAAAATATAAATGGTCAAACCCTGTTAAAGATGTTAAAACAGGAAAAAGAACATATGATAAATTTGATGTCTACAGCGATAAAAACAGAGAACGTATTGCAAATAATATTGTAGGTGTTGCTGCGTTAAATGCATTCATTGTATATAGAACAAAAGTTTTTGGTCTTGCTGAAGATATGCCTGTGCCTCAAGATCCTGATCAAATTAACATACCATATCTTAAAAAAGCATTTGGTGTAGGAGTTCTTGATACAGAGTTAATAAAATTACACGTAGGACCAATAATGGAAGTTGCAGATTATGTTGCTCACGCACTTCAAGGTGGTATTGCATATGCTAATAGTGTGTTTAGTATAGAAAAACTTGTAGAAAGTATTATTAACACGACTGCTAGAGGAAGTTTTGGAAGCGAGTCATTGTTTCAAGAAGTTATAGAAGTTGCAAAAAAAGAAGACTTAACTAAAGGTCAAAAATTTTCTAAGAAGACTGCTGAGTTTTTAGGAAATATTATTATGTCTCTTGGCGCACCAGCTAATCAATACATAGAAGCTCAAAGAGTACTAGGTTACAGACCTGATGAGTACAGAGAAACAGGCACTGACATTACAGGAATATCTAAAAGTGAAACATTTAATAATTCTTTTAACAAAAAATTTAAAAGATTTGCAGCACCTTCTGATGAATGGGAAATGGAGTTAAAAAGAAAAATTGGTATGAGAAAGACTGGAACTTCTAGAGGTAATGCTTTATTAAAAATGTTTGGGTTAACACTTATAGAAGAGGAAACATTTGTAGAAGACTACCTAAAAGAAATAGGAATAAAATCTTGGAGTCTACCAAAAGAACCTAGCAACCTTGTATCTGTAAAAAATACAGTAATTGACACGATAAACAGTGTTCTTCCACTTGTTATTATGGAAGCTAAACTTTTGGAAGATGAGTATAGATATATGTATAGTCAAAAAAGTGATTTTTATAAAGAAAAGTACTCTGAAGAAGCCTATGCCTACCCACTTGTAGAAAAGTTTATTCTTGGTGAAGTAGCAAATATAAAAGCAGAACTAAACTCTAAAAGATATGGAAGTGATGTTGCTGAAAAATATTCAAACACAAAATCTCTGTACATAACAGCAGTAAAGTATAAAAAACAGTTAAAACCTCAAGACAGAATTATAGCCTACCGTGAGTTTGTAGATTTAAATGGAAGAAGACCAGACGTTACTAGTGTAGAGGATTTAAAAGCATTAATACTAATAGGAAAAGAGTACGCAGATATATACAAATAAAAAGGGGGCAACTAAGCCCCCCAATCTAATTACCTATCATCTCCACTTCCCCCTATTTTATTTTCGTTCATTCTCCTATTTAACTTGACTTGATTCAAACCTGCAATCGTACCAAGAGACAAGTTAAGATCTGTTGCCAGTGCAGCACAGTACCATAGTACATCTCCTATCTCACTAGCAATATCATCACGCCAATTCTCTGGCATATTATTTACACCATCCCTCATTAACTTCTTTACTTTATTAGCTACCTCTCCTGCCTCTCCTGCAAGCCCAAGTGCAGGGTAGGATATCTTATACTTATCGTCATAGATAGCTGTCTTTGCTGATGACCTTTGATACGAATTAAAGTCTGACATTTTGTACTTCTCCTTTAGCCAATTCTGCGCCTCTGTTTCTAGTCTGTTCATGCTTAGTAACTCTCTTTAAGTTCTCACTAAATGCTTTATTAAAGCCCCTATCCCACTCTCTAAACTGCATAGTATCCATATGAAAGGGGTTGTTTATTCTACCCCTCTTGAAATCATCATAGCCTCGCTGAAATTGAACCTTCAGTGGGGCATCGTATTTTCCAAGACCCCTTTCTTTACGTGTTAACATTCTCTGCATGTACTACTCCTTTGGATTGAGTTTAAGTTTTAATTCATCTGTCTTAGTATTCTGGATAGCCTGTACACATTGTGCCACATGATTGAGTATCTTTAATGAGTTACTCCCAGTGGACAGTGTCCTTACCACACCCATAATGTTTTCATCTTTTTCATCTACGTCATACTCTTTATCTTCTACAGTAATCTTCATGTTATCTCCTTCTCTAATTGTTTTTCTAGGTTAGCCATAGCTCTCCAAGCTACCTGCGCCCAGTCTTCTTCTAGTAAGTGACGCATCATTGCGTCTAGTTCATCCTTAGACTTTGTTCTATCCCAGAATATAGTCTCAGGTGTCTGCCCATGTTGTAAACCACCAACATAAGATATCTTTGCTATAGCTGCAATAGCTCTAGGAAAGTATTTAATGAAGCCTGTGTATACAGGTATTGCTTTTCTTTCCTTACTGTCCGTTGGTAATATCATGGTGATCTCCTTATGTTAAGTCTACTATTTCACAAACATCTCCTGAACAGGCTAACGTCTGCATCGCTACTGTATTATCTTCTTCCTCATAACTAGACAGTAATGCCCAATCAATTTTCTTAGGAAGCTTCTTTGATAATGCCTCATACTCTTTCTTATTGCAATCCTGATATGGTGCTTGTTGATAACTATGATCAGAGTGTGGTAAAAAAGACACACCTGACATCTCATCAAAATACTTATAGACAAACGCACCAACTTCCATCCACTCTGCATCACGTACTGTGATAGTAACAGATGGTTTATGCTCACACCAATGTCTTTGATACATCAGCCACATATCTAGCTGTTGGATTGCAGTCATATCATTCCTAGTTACAGCACTTTTGGGTGATGCAATTGGAAAACTAAACACAGTTGTAGTGTCAGGTTTCATTACACATAGTTCTGAAGGTACACCCTGATCAATCATAAACTGTGTCAATGGATCTTTGTTGTCACCTCGTACAGTTCTTACGTAGTATTGGCTATGTCTGGCATGTATACCACTAGCACTGTCTACTAATTGTGATACAGTTCCAGATGGTTTTACACAAGTGACAGCAGTAGACTGTGGTATCCCTAACTTCTCAGCCCACTCTTTATTTGTATCAACAGCAACTAACCTAAGATGATTGAGTGTCTGTTCAAGACCTTTGTTCTTACTAGTCATAAGAGGATTGTCCATGATACCTGTAAGTGACACACCAAGTAGACGTTCTTCTTCTGTGTTATTCTGCCACACCTTACGTAAGTATGGGAACTTTGTAAACTTAGATTGTATAGTACCCAAGATGGTGGCAAGTTCTACCTTCTTAGATAGACTCTTGATATCATCTGTTGCTCGTACAACTATCTCTGTAAGATTACAGAATTGGTATGGTCGTAATATTATCTCAGAACAAGGGTTGCAAGCAAACTCCCAGTCAGCATCTCGTCTACCATTCCTAGCTGCTTGTTTCTGTGCAGCCTGTCTATTGAAGATACCACGCTCACCTGACTTAGACTCAACTAGTGCAGTCCACTCACGTAAGAATGTCTCCATGTCAGGCTTCTCTGTATAGCACACACTGTTATTTGACAACGCTCTATGAGGGGCAGCTTCCCACCAGTTACCTGACTTAGCATGTCTCATACGATCATCTGATAGATTAGACAGACTGATCATAGCTGACCTACGTACACCACCAACAACAACTATCTCACCTATCTTACACATAATGTCGTGACACTCTATGCTTGATAGCTTACGAGTCTGTGCTGTCTTAAACGTACCAATCACAAACATAAACAGATCTACTAAAGGTGCAGGGCCAGATGCTCTACCACCAAATGTTTTTAACTTAGCTCCTGCAGGTCTGACCAACGACACATCCCACTTGGGTATCTCACCTGCCCATAGTAATGCAAGCAGTTGACGTAGTGCTTTAGCCCAACCTTCTTTACTATCCTTGACCACTATGGTTGTATCACTATTATATAGTGGTGGTATCTCAGGTAGCTTAGATATGTATTGTCGTTCTACACTGAAGCCTACACCTGTACCACACAGTAGTATAAACATAGCCTCGTCAAAACTTTTTGGATCATCTACAGGTAGGTAGCTACAGTTATAACCTGCTGTGTTATCTCTGTCCAATGCAGGGCCAGCAGTCATCATCGCTCTCATAGAGGGCATAACAGCTAGACTAGCTATAGCATCATATAAATCTTTACGTATGTTAGTTTCTAGGTCATACCCTATTTTATCAGCCATGTAATCTACATACCTGCCTACAGTTTCTCCCCAGTTCTCTCGTCTTTTATCCTTGTCCAGCCATCTTGCGTAACGCGAAGTGTGTATAAACGCTTGATAGTCAGTTGGTAAATAATTATTCATGTACTACTCCGTTGTTATTCTAATTGTATCTATAGTCATACCATCAATATCGTATATAAATTCGTGTATGGCCTCATTTATTTCTTCATTTACAAACCCATCAACAGGGATAGGGTAATCTTCTTGGTCTAAATTTAAACTTAGGTAAACTTTTATTTTCATATCTGCCCCTAATGAAATTTTAACTTAACAACATTATCTTTCACAGATTCTATTGTAGGTTTTTTAGTAGATTTTTCATAGCTATGCTTTGCGTAGGCATCAAGTCTGTCTCTAAACTCTGTATCATCTTCCATCAAAGGCACTGCTGCACTAAGTAATGTTACTATATACATTAAATGTGAATAGTCTTCATCACTTAAGTTATTATCATCAGTAGTTATAGAACCAATTCTTAATTCTCCTGTCCATCTGTCTGTATTATCTAGTAGTGGTGTTATTCGTAGTATAAAATCATTAGGCTCAAAGTCTATGTATATTTTGTCGTCCATGTTATGCTCTCCTTGTTTTCTTTAATGGGAAAGGTATAACACTTTTGTCTTGTAGTTGCCATAGTGTGTCAGGTTTTTTTATCTTTTCTTTTAACCACGACTCAGGAATAATCCTATCATAGTATAAGAAGTTATGTTTCTCGCACCAACTGGCATATGTACCCTTTGAACCCTTACTTAACTTACGTTTACTGCTCTCAAATACAAAACGTATGTCAAGCTTCTTATGTTGCTTTTGTATAGCAAGATGTTTTCGCCTATCTGCAGCCACAAAACGACCTTTAGTTTCTATTATAATACCATTAGGTAGCAGGAAGTCTGGCGTATATGTTCTATACATCAGATCTTCCCACTCTATCTTAAAGCACTCGTATCTAAAGTCTTGTTTTAATTCCTTCAAGTGATCAGAGACTTTAATCTCTAGACCACTACGATAACCATACTTTAAGGCAGCCT
>UEXN01001971.1_pt1 | contig 15258 bp, 29 predicted proteins | sample 1796711 | NCBI WGS metagenome assembly UEXN01 (sample SAMEA4772470, study PRJEB27181) | metagenome | reverse complement strand
TATATCCACCAGACCACAACGAGGTAAGAATGTCTAAACAATATGAATCCGGTCAGACCCTTCAGCAGAAGATTGCCAAGGGTATTGATGTATTAGCTGATAATGTAGCAGCAACCATGGGCCCACGAGGACGCAATGTCATCCTACATCAAGAAGGTTCCAACCCAATCATCACAAAGGACGGTGTAACAGTCGCCAAGTTTGTTGACTTGGAAGACCCCTTTGAGAATGTCGGCGTCCAAATCCTAAAGCAAGTAGCCGACCAGACCAACACAGATGCAGGTGACGGTACCACGACATCCACAGTCTTGGCTCGTGCTATCTACAACAACGCACAGAAATATATCGCTTCAGGGGTTTGCCCCGTTGAGATTAAGCGAGGCATGGACAAGGCAGTCGCACAGGTAGTGAGCATATTAAAAGAAGACTCCAAGCCTGTCAAGTCCAAGGAAGACATCAAGCATGTGGCAACCATCTCAGCTAACGGCGACAAGGTTATTGGTGACCTGATTGCTACCGCCATCGACCAAGCAGGAAAGGACGGAGCTATCACAGTAGAAGAAGCCCGTTCACTTGAGACAAGCCTTGACATCGTTGAGGGTTTCCGCTTTGATTCTGGCTACATAAGCCCCCAATTTATTAACAACGAGAGGCGTCACGCTGTCGAGTATGAGAACCCATACATCTTGGTGACCGATGCAAAGATTGAAACAGTCGAAGAGATGCTACCTGTTTTGGAATTGGTAGCGAGGGAGGGCAAGCCATTTGTACTCGTTGCTGAGAACATCGAAGGTCAGGCTCTGGCTGCTTTGATTATGAATGCTGTACGAGGCACCATGAGGGTGGCAGCGGTCAAGGCTCCTCGCTACGGAGAAGAGCGGAGAGAGATTCTAAAAGACCTTGCAATATCTACAGGTGCAACCTTTGTGACAACTGAGCTAGGGCATGACTTTAGCAAAGTAAAGCTGACAGACTTTGGTACAGCCAAGAAGATTAACATCACAAAGAACATCACAACCATCGTGGATGGTCAGGGTGACGGTCAGAAAGTCCAAGAAAGAATCGAGACGCTCAAGGAAACAATTAAAGAAACCGAAAGCCTACAAGAGAGCGAGAAGTACCAAGAAAGAATCACCAGACTAGCTAGTGGCATTGCCATCATCCGAGTCGGAGCAGCCACAGAGATTGAGATGATTGAGAAGAAGCATCGACTTGAAGACGCCTTGGAAGCTGTGCGTTCTGCTAGGGAAGAAGGTTTGGTATCTGGTGGAGGTGTAGCCCTGCTCAGGGTAGCTGACAAGCTAGAGGTTGAGTGCGATAACGATGAGCAGGAATGCGGAGTCAAAATTATTCAAAGCATTTTGACTGCACCAATCAGGCAGATGCTTATCAACGCAGGGCAATCACCAGATGTGATTATTAGTGAGGTGAACAGCCTAGAGGGAGACATGGGGTACAATGTTGCAACAGGCGAGTTCGTTGATATGTATGAGACTGGTATTATCGACCCTGTAAAGGTCACATCCTCTGCATTAAAAAACGCTGCTAGTGTCGTATCTACCTTAATTACGACGAATCATTGTATAATTCAGGCTGGTTAATACTATTTAGATAGGGGCAAATGAAATGAAAGTAAAGATTACAAAGACAATAGAAGACAATCAGATACCTGCTGAAGTAAGGCGCATGTTGGATCAGTATAAAAATACCCTGATGTACACTATGCCAGATCAAATGTCTGCTATAGTCAGGGCTAGCTTATCCACAGAGGGCACGGAGTTTTTTTCGACGATTGAAATGTTAGGTGTCTTCCGACAGGAGCTAGCTTCTTTGGATGAAAACTTGAACGAGGTTCAGAATGTTCTTTCGGGGTATAAGGATGCTCTAATACCAAAAACGCCCAGCCCCGAAGAGCCACATAGCGAGGCAGAGTATGAAAAGGTAATGTCTCAAATAGACAGGTCTGATGTAGAGGAGCGCAGCGACTACGGAGAATATGGCAAACATTATGGGGGCGAAAATGAAGAAGGGTGATCTAGCTTGGCTACCATCGGCAACCTCGCTATTGCAGTTCAATAACGAGAACGACCCAGAATCAGGTGTCACTTGCTTTTGCTATCCAAAGGCTCCAACTCATGTTCTGGTCTTGGGAGAGATAGCAGATACATACTATAAGATAGGATACCGTGGAGGCAAATGGGCTGTGCCCAAGCACTATCTGTATGAAATCCAAGAGGAGACGAGACATGCTAGTTAAACTAATAGAGATTTACAACAAAAGAACTTTTGCTTCTAGCGATTCTGGCAGGTCGGAAGAGTTTTCTTTGCGAGAAGTATTGGTTAACCCGGAGCATGTTGTGTGTATACGAGAGAATGACTCCCTAAAGACCAGATTGTCAGAAACAGAATTGGGGCAAGAGATACATCCTGCCGAGGGTTTCACAAAAATATATATAAACAGGGGTCAATCAGGTTTGGACTTGGATGTTGTGGGAAGCCTAAAGTCAATTCAAAGTAAGCTGTTGGGTAAGAAATGAGCGATAAAAAGCAAGAAAAATTGACCTATGCGCTGACTGAAGCATCGGCTATAAGGCAGATAACCGAAGCCAACCAGCTTCGTAAGCGAGCGAAATCTTTGCTAAAAACTTATATGTGCGAAGAAGGTCTTCTGAATTATTCTGATAATGCTGTAGAGGTGTTAGCAGAATACATGGCTAACACTAAATTTTATGTTAATGTGCTGGAGAGACAGCTATTCTCTGGAGATAGGATTAAGAATAAAAAGACTGGAGAGGATAATATTGTCGTGCCATACGAGGAATTTGCTCTAATTGGCAGTTATCTCGTTGTTACGGCAGCATGTGAAAACGATCTTGAGTCACTTGGAATTTCTATGAGGTTACACTAATGGATGAGCAAAAGCAAACAGAAGAAAAGATAGCAGAAGAAACACCAGAGGTAGATCTCAAGCCCAAGAAGCCAGCCAAGTTGGCTCCTCAAGGCATAAGAACCTTTACTGTTTGTCGACTAAATGATGAGAGCGGTGTATCAGGTACCGGCATCGTCATCGAGGGGATTGTCCTAGCAACGGGACAGTGCGTCGTTCACTGGTTGTATCCAGCCCCTCGTGGTTCCATCGCCATGTTTGATAGCATTAGCGACTTCGCCACAGTACACATCAAGCCCCATCCGGGCAATGAGTCCATCATCACCTACGAGGATGGAGAGCAAGTACACTATAAAGATGATGGCTCCATTCTAATGAAGCCAGCACCAGAAGAAGAAGAGGAGACAAATGAGAGTAGTTGAAAAGCCATGGGGCAAAGAGGAGATTTGGGGAGAAACGGATAAGTATTTAGGAAAGTTTCTCTATATCAACGCAGGAGAAATGTTGTCCCGGCAATACCATGAGGTAAAAGAAGAGACAATTATTGTCCTAGAAGGAAGATTAGCCCTAGAGATTGGATTGCCAGAGGAACTAGGGTTCAGGCGAGAGTACCTAACCCCCGGTCAATCATTTCATGTAAAACCGCGAACCATCCACAGGTTCTGCGCCACCACCACTGATGTAAAGCTAGCAGAGGTTAGCACACCAGAGATCGACGATGTTGTGAGACTAGAAGATAAATATTCAAGATAGGCCCTTGACAACTAAAAATGTATGTTTATATTGTATGCAGATGATAACTGGCGGATAAAAACCGCCCAACAATCAGGAGATAAACATCATGACCATTTCACTTGCAACATATAGAACACCAACCACAAATACGCTAGATAGTCTTTTTGACTCCCTCTTTGATCCATTCTTTGAGAGCGTAACGATCCCTAGAAAAAGAACAACAGCCACGGTAAACACAAAGGTGACGACCGAGGATGATAAACATATTATCTCTGTTGCTGCTCCGGGTTTGGACAAAGAGGATTTTAATATTACAATCACAGAGGGAACTTTGACTGTCCAAACAAGCAAGACAGTTACAGAGTTCGGAACCTCTGCGTTCACAAAGACATGGACTTTGCCCGAAGGCACAACCACCGACAAGATATCAGCCGATTATCATCAAGGAATCTTGAGAGTAACGGTAGAAAAGCCCGAGACCACAACGCCAGAAACCGTAACGATTAAAGTTACTTAGTTTGCTACATTTATTTGACATAGTAAAACCCTTTGGAAACGACGCTTCTCAGCGTCGTTTTCTTTTTTTAAAAGATATTTATAATATATCTTGACAGTAGCTATCTGTTTTGATAAGGTACACAATACAACATCGGAGGTAAGGCAACTTGAATAACTTAGATTACAGACCAGAGCTAGAGTACGATATTTGGCAGCCAAGTGAGATTAAAGGAAGACCTGATTTGAATGTGACGATTAGACTTATGCCTATCACAGAGCGAGCAGAGCAGCGCGTAGAAGAATACGGTGATGTGATGAAGCTCATGCACATCTCGCACTCTGGTCCATTTGATTGTAATGAAGAACAAATCTTAGTCATGTCCATGAATGAAAAGTGGCAAGGATGGTTCAGGAATGGAACAGATGTTGACTTTGAACTCACTTAAAACTATTTATGTAGATGAATATCTACGAGAGCATAGGAAGCATACCTGTGGGATCCCTTGTAGCCCTGACGGGCTCCGACGATGGACCAGTTGGTGTGGTATTAGATCAAATAGAAGTGACTTCTTTTCCGGTCACAATGAAGCCTGTGATAAAAATAGAGTATAGGTGTTATATGGTTGGCAAAAACGGGAAAACGGCTACCATGACATTTTCGGAGCGCGACCTCGTGGTATTGGTATATGGCGGTGGGTAATCGCCCAATCGCCGAATTTTTTTGCGAGAATTTTTTTTATGGACTCACTTACAGATGAACTACTTGGCATTACACATCCTAAATTTGATGTAGGGGACTTAGTTAAAGCTAGGGCAACTACAGATGTCGACGGCACACCTTGGTTGGGCATAGTTACTAGTATAACGATACTTAAAAACAAGGAAGGTGAGGTAAAAAATGTATACACCGTCGATTGGGTTGACAGGGAAGCCATGGAGGTATTGTGGCATGATTGGTACGACAGCGACTTGATACTAATACAGCCCGGAGCAAGCTGCTAGGAGGGACCAGTGTTTGAAGGAAAGCAAATACAGGGTAGGAGATTTAGTCTCCTGTTATTATAAAACTATTCCCCCTACACCACAATGGGATCCCTTTTCAGAAGGTAGACCTGCCATCATACTTAACATCAAAAACTACACAACCATCGGTGCCAGTAAGGCAGCGCAATTTCACTACACTGTTGCAGTCTCAAGCTGGCAAGGAAAGGTTGAAATTAAAATAGTAAGTGAGGAAAATTTATTGCCTTTCGCAGCACTACCCGAACTAAGTGAAGAAATAGATGAACTGGTAATGGACTATTACAAAAAATATCCACTCGCTACAGATTAACCTTGAATTCCTTTTTCTTTTCTGCTATACTACTTACCATCATTATCAATTAACGGAGTAATCATGAAAAAACTAGACATCTTCTTAGGGCTTTTTCTAAGTCTTGCGACCTTCTATGCCTACGCAAACCAAGGAATGCCACCCCTTGAAATAGAATCTGGAGTGAGTTCAACCGACACATCGTTTGTCGGTGCTCGTATTCTATCTGAAGGGGAAGAAATCCAAGGTGGCGATCTATACACTGGAATCTATGACGACTATGAAACCCAAGCCTACGGGTTCTGGCAGGGGGATACGCTGTTCTTCGGCGCGGAGAACGAGGACACCGGGAACACCATCGATGGGATTGCGGAGTTCTTCTGGTTTGAATCATCTATCCCCAAGTCATCCGACTTCTATGTCATTGTGCTGAAGGTTAAATCCTCGCCAAATACCATCGACGACTGGCAACTATCACAAGAAGACAACTGGCTTGGCGAATTTATGTACGACATCCAACCTGCACAACATGTCGAAGCTGTCATGAAAAATAGCGGCGAAGCTGGCGCTATACGATGGGACTGGTCTGTCCCATTCCAAAACTATAAGTGGGAGCCGCTCAAGACCATCAACATGGAGCAAGCGTACTCCGCTGGCTATGACCTATCTGGTGGGGCTAATGCCTCTGCTGACCCTGTGCAACTGGCTGGCTCTCTGCTGGGTATGGACTTCAAGGAAGGCGGGTTCTTAAAAGATATAAACTCTCAGGTTAACATTCAATCCAAGGGATATCTAAACAACTCATACAAAGTTTCCTCCCAGTATTCTGTTACCTTATATCGCTGGGAGATGGTGGTGCTTGGTGGCGCAGACAATATGGCTTGGAATCTCATCGTAACGAAGGATGGCTCTACTGCTAATGACTCTGCTTATCATGAATACTTCATGGTTATTCAGGCTCCGCAAGGAGAGCAGGTGCATCTGGAAGATATTCATCTCGGTGCTACATTTAGAAATCATAACCCTCTCTGGTTTGATGGGTGGGATTCTATCTCGGTTACTCTTGGCGATGTTGTATGGACTCCTCCGTTAGACATTGAGTGTTATGCAGGAGATACAGCCCCGGACGGCATCTGTGAAGGAGAGGGTGTGTGTGCCGATGCCAACCCTGTTTGCGCTAAGGGTGAGTGGTTATGCGCGCTGCCCGATAGCGTCGAAGACTTCGAGGTGTCTTGCGATGGGCTAGACAATGACTGTGACGGGCAGGTAGACGAGGGCATTACCCAAGACTGTTCCACCATGTGCGGAAAGGGATTGTCATACTGTATCATGGGTGCCTTCGACCAATGCGATGCACAGCAACCAAAGGAAGAAGAGTGCAACAACTTTGATGACGACTGTGATGGGCTCATTGACAACTCACCAGATTGTTACCCCACCATTCCTGATATTTGGTTTGAAGAGGAAGAAGACGATGAACCAGTAGAATTGGAGCCTGTTGTGATTGAGGGACGAATGGGAAATCCAGCCGACTCCCCAAAGCAACCCGACTTAGAAGACCCAGCAGAGGTGGCTGAAACTTTCAATACAGATGCCCCCTTCACCAGCGATAGTGTGGAAGAACCAGAACAGATTATCGTTGAGATATCAGAGCCTAGCGGGTGCCATCAGACCGATAAGAAGGTTGCCTTCTGGAAACTGTTTGTTCTGCTTTTGTTGATGTATTTCTTGGGAGCAGCCCTTGGCTGGTTGGCAGCTAGGCATAATAAAGATTAATACGAGGTTAGCTTGAACAATAAAATAGTAAACGAAGTGAAGCACTATATCAACAATGTTATTCGTCCCCCTCGCAAAGAGTTTGGTGACATGCCAACCTGTCCTTTTGCGGGTCCAGAGCTAGATTCTGGACGCTTGATGATAGATGTAATCGTACCCGGAAAGTCTTCGCTACCCAAACTTATTCAGAAGTTCTTAGATTCTGATAAGAATTCAGCCTTATTTGCTCAGGTATCTGACGAGCAGATAACGAAAGATGAAACAAAGCAATTCCAAATAATGGTCAACAAGACTCTTCGAGCGATGGGTGGGGAGAATTATAAGTGTATCTGCTTCAATCCCAACGATGAAGATGCAGAGGTAGATGGCTTCAATGCTAGAGCACACGCCCCCTACTTCCTAATCAACATCGCCAGCAGAGATGAGCTTTCTAAAGCCCACAAAACCTTGAGAAAAACACAATACTATGATAGGCTTAACCGAACTTATCTAAAGTTTCTCAAAGTTAAACCAAAAAAATCTTGACATTTATAAATATATTTATTAGTATTGTTATATAATTTCTTTAAGGAGAATAAGTTGAGTAAAGAATCCACAGATATCGTCGGAAAGATTATGGCATTTGAGCAAGGAGAACTGGAGAATGAAGAGGTGTATGCCCTGTTCCAGTTCCTGCTCGATTCTGGAATGATTTACTCACTTCAGGGGTCTTACCAGAGAATGGCTGAAGAACTATTGTTGGCGGGTGTAATTGAAATGCCACATCACAGGAACTAATGAAGAAGGGTGACTTGGTTAAGAATATTACCACAGGAGATCTCGCCCTTGTCACAGGAGTTGGGAGCGTTGAGGGAAAGGTGTGGCTCACACTCTCCCCAACCAGAGGAAGCAAGCTGGGTAAAGATATTGTATACCATGCAGAATATTTTGAAGTAATAAGTGAGGCAGAGAAATGAGACCTGATGATTGGGAGTTTACCCCCGATGAGAAGAAGCTGAAAACTGGAGACTTAGTGAAGAGAATGATACCTTCGCACTACACAGGGCATGAACACTCAGATGCCGTGGGAGTTGTGCTCAGAGTGTTTCCTCCTTTAGCGCGAGTATATTTCTATGACACAAACAAGCAAGAAACTTGGAATCAAAAAGTGTTACAAATAGTGACAAAACTAGAAGCGAGGAAATAATGGAACACTTATTCAACTGCCATGGAGAGTGGGCACTAGCGGGACCAATCGCAGGGAGTATCCTTTATATCAAGCATTGGATTGATATGAGGTTGCAAAAATGAAAATCGGCGACCTTGTAGAACTCTCAGCCAAAGGCAGAAACTTGAAGTATTGCAAGGAATTTATTGGACTAGTTGGCGTTGTTAGCGGCTTGGATTTTTCAACACAGTATGGAAAAAAAGAATGGTACTATGTTGATTGGTGTGGTGGAAAAAAACAAGCCCCCCATCTTAGAACTGACTTGAAATTTGTGAGCAAAAGATAATGAATATTGGTGCTCTAGTTTCCAACAATGAGCTGGGAAGAGGCTTGGTTATGGAGAACACAGGTGCTGGCTGGCTCGTGTATTGGTATGAGCGAGGAGACGCGGGAAAACTGTTTAAGACTGTAATTTGTAAAACGAATACTTACCCACCACACTGGGCATGTGGAGGCGGTTTTGGTCCCATTGCCATCTTATCTTTAGGAGGTTAAAAGAATGAATTACGAAGCTATGAAAGAAGAATACATCTCTTCTCCACTTTTTAGCTTAGGAGTTAAGCTGCCTAGCGAGCATACACAAAAGGGTCAAACCCTATTATTTCTTTATGAAAACAAAGAAAAAGTCATCAGCAAAGAAATGGCTGAGAAGTGTGTATTTTCTAGGATGAACAGACAACCAAAGGATCTACAGTCTCTACGGCATCTTGGGAAGCAAGACGGATTCAACATTCTTCAGGGAGGGCAGGAGTATGGTGGCACTTTGTTGAGAAGAGGCGAGTATGTTTTTCTTGGTTTTGATAAGCCAAACGAGTTCTGGGGATTCACTCGGAGAGATGAAACAAACTTAGATTGGTCCTCTTTAAAAAACAAATACAGCCACTCATGTGCTACTTGTGGAGCATTGGAGGGCAAAGGGCATCGATACACCAAGCAGGTGGTTGTTCTAGAAAAGGGTCACATGGATCCGAGCAAGCCCATGTCAGATGATAATATTATCCCACAGTGCAAGGACTGCAATAAAGTCGCTAAAAATGATTTGGTTTTTGATCAATATGGTCGCGTTAGAAAATTGACAATCGAAGGAATATTGAAAAGGCAAAGTACCAATGATTTAAGAAAGTTAAAAACTATCTTGATGTCACGAAAAGAATTATAAAAAAGTTCTTGACTTTATCTTTAAAACTAGTATTATAGTAGAGTAACTTAAACAAAGGAGCGAAGATGGCTTTTATTGAGATCGACTTGGTGGGTGATGAGGACGAAATCCACACAGCTTCCACGGATGAACATCCACCAGAGGAAGTTGAGCAGATGGATGACCTCGACCATTTGTATATGGACGAGCAACTTTACCTGCAAAGTATTTTTGACCTGTAAGGAGGAAACAATGTCAGTAGAAGGACGAAGAAGATTGCTAGAAATACTAGCAACAATGGACCTACCAGAGATGAGATTAACTCGGAGAGACTGGAAGTGGATGATGCGAAACATCAGCGTCAGAAACCACAAACACCCAGAACTCAAAGAGGCAGTCAAACTTCTGAGAGAAGCCGTCGAAGACGATAATAGAGTTATTCTTAACGATTAGGAGAAAATATGTTTGAAGAATTAAATACAGTAATTGGTAAAAGAGTTAAAGAAGTTCTACAGTTCCACCTCAACGGAACATCAGAAGAGTTCGATGCTGCTGCAACAGCAGTCATGAGTGAATTCGCAGCCATGGGCGAAAGCCTTTCAGCTATCGTGTCTGAGTCTGGCGGTGTTCAATCCCTAGCCGACCCTGATGGTAGAGAGGAACTTGCAACACAACTAACAGATGTTTTGAGCGACAACTAGGAGGACCCGTGGGAACTTTGATTAATTTTGAAGATGGTGATGAATTGGTATGGAATGCCTCAACTGAAGCAGAAGGCAAAGAAAGCCATGTCGTTTACAAAGAACGAACCGGAGCGAATACAGCCACCGTGCAACGCGGTGACTTTGAATTTGAAGTCTTCTTGGATGAACTAGAAATCCCTGAAGCGCTTTGATAATGAATGACTCGTCCTGTGCAGACAGCCCTTGTGTTGACCTATGTATTTATGATTATGATAGGGATTTCTGCACAGGATGTGGTCGTACTTTAGATGAAGTAAGCTATTGGAATTACTTCACTCCCCAAGAAAAAAAACAAATCTTAAAAGAATCTAAAAAAAACCTTGACTCCCTACCTGAGCCTTGCTATAATCATAGCACACAAGGAGGAAGCGATGGACCAGATTGATATCAAGAATATGATTGAAAGCGTATCAGACTTTATCCCCCAAGCGTCTAAGTGGGAGCAGGGATTCTTTGAGTCTGTTAAGTCTCAGTTTGAAAAGCGACACACACTTTCTGAACGACAAGTTGAAATCGTTCAGAAAATCGCTGAGAAGTTTTCTCCGGAAGCCATCAAGGAGCGCGAGTCTTGGTATTCCTCTTGGAATGAGGAGATGGCAGAAACTCTGCTTTTATGTGCCGATTATTACATGGGGACTGGTTACTTCCGTGATGTTGTTGACAGAGTAAAGACCGACAAGGATTTCATTCCTACACCCAAACTATATAAGTCCATGTGCCAGAACAAGTATGCCGACAAGGTTATGGATGCTTATCGAGCAGAGCCAAAGTTTCCTGTTGGCTCTCTTGCCACTCTCCGCGCTGCCAAGTCACGCTCTGTTGCCTACACAGCTTGCAAGCCCGACTGGTTAAGCCTTAAAGAGATTAATGTCCTGATTCTCGCTACTGATGAACCAATCGTGTCTGCCGCTGCTGGTGCCAAGCGATACAAGTGTATGATTGTCGGCGGGACTGACACATTCTTCTGCGAGGAGCGTGACTTGAAGAAAATGAAGAGAGGTAAGAAATGATATTGATTCTCAAAGTTCTGGTTATCTTCTGGTATTATGCTGTCAAGTTGTTCGGTGTCTGGATTGCTAACGCTCTCGTGGATGCTATCTTTGATAGACTGGAAGATTTAATCAACCGAAGAATAAATAAATCACAACCTATTGTTATTGTTCAGTAGAAAGTTCTTGACAGATTGGCTATTGTATGGTATAATGGCCGCAAGTCAAACAAAGAAACAAAGGAGTATCCTATGTCATATTGTAATTGGTGTTGGGGAAAAGGTCACAACGCTGCTACTTGCCCTGAAAGAAAGAAGCACATCGAGAACAATCCAGACTCATACGAGGCAAAGGGGGAGGCAGCGAAGGTGGCACGACGCAAGGCTAGGAAGAAGACTCCTCGCAAGTGTGGCTTCTGTCGCAAGACAGGACACAACGCAAAGACCTGTCACACAAAGAAGACAATTCAACAGAAGTATACGGGGCTATGCTCTGCTTATCGCCGCAAGGTGCTTGAAGAGATGTGCGTGATGGGAATGGGTGTTGGTGCCCTCGTCACTCTCACACCAAGAGGCACCGACCCCATCTTGGCGATAGTCAAGAACATCAAGTGGGATAGAATCTATCCTGCCAGCGATGGTTCTAACTATTGCGTTCAACTGGAGAGGCTAGGACCGATTGATGAGGACTACTACAAGCACTGGAACCCCCAGAGAAAGAGGTCGCTTGGTCACAGGCACATAACTCATATGCTATCTAGACCCATGATGGGGAACATTTACCAGAGAGACGATGTATACCAGAGGCACCTTGAAACAGGTGGACCGGAGTTGAAAGTCGCCAGCCCTGTCAGTGTTGGTGCCATCAATCCACCAGCCGACTGGTTGAACGGAGAGTTGACCAACTATGATAACGCCAACCCTTTTAAGCAAGAGGGCAAGGACAAGTCTCTGTGGGATTTGGAATACGATATACCTCACTTCGCTTACTTCGCTGATGTGCTTGGATTGAAAGAAACTGAAAAGTATTTTGAAAGTTTTTGCTAAGTCCTTGATATCAGGGCGAATAAAAATGAAGAAAGTTGTTGACTTTCCGTGCCCCATCTAGTATACTATTTATATAGAGAGTTAAGTAATAACATTTAGTAAGGAGAAAACAAGTTATGGCTATCGATTTCGCAACTTTTGTAAAAGTAGCACCCCATGTCGCAGCAGTACGCAAGCCAGTTCTTATCCGTGGTCGTCACGGTGTAGGTAAGTCTGAGGTTGTGTACCAGATTGCTGGTGGGCTTGAAATGCCAGTCGTGGAGCGTCGTGCTTCCCAGATGACCGAGGGTGACTTGGTTGGTCTGCCGTCTACAGATGGGAATGTCACTTCGTTTAATCCACCAGACTGGTTCAAGACCGCTTGTGACAATCCAGTTGTCCTCTTCTTGGATGAGGTCGACCGTGCCACTATTGAAGTGCGCCAAGGTATTTTCGAGTTGACTGACTCTCGCAAGTTGAATGGTCATGTCCTCCATAAGGACACCCTCATCTTTGCTGCTGTCAACGGTGGAGAGCACGGGGACCAATACCAAGTTGGTGAAATGGACCCTGCCGAGCTTGACCGTTGGACTGTCTTTGATGTGGAGCCTACCACCGAAGACTGGCTCACTTGGGCTAAGGATAAGGTTGACGGTATGGTGTGGGATTTCATCAACCAGAACCGTAACCACTTGGAGCACACTGGTGACTTTGAGCCTAACAAGGTTTACCCTTCTCGTCGTAGCTGGGTGCGCTTGAATGACTGCTTCGCTCAGGCTGCGTTGTTGGTTGAGGATGCAGACACTAGCGTCATGTTCCCTCTGGCTACTGGCTTTGTTGGCTTTGAAGCAGCGGTGTCTTTCAAAGACTTCGTTGACAACTACGAGCGACAGGTTACCATTGAGAACATCCTTGATGAGGGTAAGATTCAGTTGACCGAGCGTTTCGGTATCAACGACCATAACGCTCTGGTTGAGAAGATGGAGGCGAAAGAGATTTTCACTGCTCCCCTCTCTGAAGAGCGTGTTGAAAACTTGGCTCGCTACTTCATGGTCGTGCCTTCTGAGGTTGGTATGAAACTCTGGACTGTTCTTGGTCAGGGTGACAACGCCAATGTGATTGCTTTCCATGGCACCATTGTTGATGGAAAGTCCATCTCCAACCATCTGGTCGAGTTGATGACTGGAAAAAATGTTGACGATGAGGAATAAAAGTTGTTGACATACCTTTCACTATCCGCTATAATCATACCATAACAAAGACAAAGGAGTATCCTATGACATTTGACCTCAACAAACATGTACACCGACTACTGATGGACGAGCCGTTCTTTGCAGCTCTGTCTCGTCGTGTTGACAAGCGCATCGACAAGTCCATCCCAACGGCTGGTGTCCGTGTCAATCCTAGTAGCGGTCACTTTGAAATGCTGTACAACCCTGACTTCTTTGAAGAGTTGCCAGACATTCAGCGCAAGGGTGTACTCAAGCATGAGTTCTACCACCTTATTTTCGAGCATGTTACAGGGCGTAAACCCTCTGGCATCAACCCGAAGGCGTGGAACATCGCAACTGACTTGGCAATCAATTCTCACTTGATGGGAGAGCTTCCAGAGATGTGCTGTATGCCGGGACAGATGCCGTTTGAGGACTACGAAGTTGGTCTCTCTTCCGAGGCTTACCTTGAGCAACTCAAGCAAGACCACGACAAGCAGAAAAGCGGTGGCGATGGAGACGGCGAGGGTGACGGGCAGTTCGACAGTCACGAGGGTTGGGATGATGTCGACCAGCAGACCAAAGAGATTGCCAAGGAGAGATTAAAAGATACTCTCAAGAAGGCAGCAGAGGAAGCAGCCAACCAAGGTTGGGGTACTGTGTCTCAGCAAGTCCGCAAGGATATCATGGACCGCATCCAGACCAAGGTCGACTGGCGAAAGATGATGCGCTATTTTGTTAAGACTAGCCAGAGGGCTAACAAGCAGTCCAGCATCAAGCACATCAACAAGCGGTATCCCTACATCCATGCAGGTCGCAAGACCAACAGGACTGCTAGGATTGCTATCTCTATTGACCAGTCTGGCTCTGTGTCAGACCAGATGCTTAATGCTTTCTTCAATGAACTCAGCAACTTAGCTAAGTACGCAGAGTTTACCGTTGTTCCTTTTGATGACCGAGTGTTTGAAGATAAGGTCTACACTTGGAAGAAGGGCGAGCGCAAGAAGTGGGAGCGTGTCCTTTGCGGTGGTACCAACTTTGATGCTCCAACCGAGTATGTCAACAAGCATGGCTTTGATGGTCATATTGTATTGACAGACTTGATGGCACCTAAGCCAAAGGCGAGCAAGTGTCAGCGCATGTGGATGACTACCAAGCAATTTGCGGAGCGTCCATACTTCACAACCAACGAAAGGGTAATCGTGGTGGACTAATGACTAGGTACATAACCGATAGAGACAAGGTATATTTGAAACTCAAGAGGATAGCGTCGGGTTGTTCAGTTAGGGCTGGCAAGGACTTGCACCCTCTGAACGATGACCTAATCCCTTGGATGAAAACCAACGAGGACATAGACGAGTATCTGAATCTGTTGGATGTCCTAACCCTGATGAGGTGGTAAGTGCCAAGGTGCAAGCCAACAATAATAAAGGTCGGTGACCTAGTGAAGATTGCTGACTGGTGTGTGAACAAGGGGTTGGTCGGGGTTGTCACCCGGATTAGACCGTACAGCGGTACGCAAGATGTTTGGGTTTGTTTTCCCGGTCATGACCGAGAGAAGTATATCCAGAAGAACAACCTTATCTTGATGGCGAGGGGCAAATGAAAGTAGGTGACTTGGTGAGACACAAATCGTTTGACGACCTGTATGGGGTTGTGACTAGTGTTAAACTCTATCAGGGCTTGGTAGAATCTAATCGTGTTGAAGTCCTCTGGTCATATGACCCCGGCTATGGT
>UEXN01001961.1_pt1 | contig 15288 bp, 26 predicted proteins | sample 1796711 | NCBI WGS metagenome assembly UEXN01 (sample SAMEA4772470, study PRJEB27181) | metagenome | reverse complement strand
GCGTCTGCCAGTTCCGCCACAAGGGCAAAGCACTCCGAGTAGGATTCGAACCTACGACCCACGGCTTAGAAGGCCGTTGCTCTGTCCCCTGAGCTACCGGAGTATAAGAGCATGTCCCCCAGCACTAGGGCTTTCGCCGTCGCAGCAGTTCGCATACTCTTATAGTAGGCCAACCCGGATTCGAACCGGGGACTAAGCGATTATGAGCCGCCTGCTCTGACCGCTGAGCTACTGGCCTCAATCATCATAGCCATCGTATCCATCAAGATCATCAGGCTCAAAAGATTCTGAATCAATCTCATCATGAACAGATTCAATCAACGCTTTCTCAGACTCAGTAATATTATCTTTGTTGATTAAGTTTTCTACAATAGGTTCACCATCTTCACCGAAGATAGAAACTTCTTCGACAAAGAAATCATCAAGTTCCCATTGCATATCAACATCATTGTAATGCCCATCTCCATAGGCATAGCAACCAATACCTTGGTCTTCTTGATGCCAGCTAACAGAAACTGTTGCGTGGTAGTAAAGAGAACCAAGCTCACCTTCAACTTCATGTGTGGTTTGCGTCATCTTTTTTTCCTTTGGTTTAAAAATTGCATCCCAGTTTTCACTGTACTTATTCCAATCAACTTCACGATACCTATCACCTTTGCCTGCTGACATAGTTAATCATCCATATCTTCATGCATCATTCGTTCGGTAAGTTTATTTTCCATGATGATCTTGTCTGCTTCCGCAGCAGGAATCATCTCAATAATATCAATCTGATAATCAGACAGGACATCATGCCTGCCCTTATCAGCTCGTCGATCTGCCAAGAAGGAATAGAAATCTGTACCATATTCATTAAACATTTCTTGCAATACTTCGTCTACCGCTTCCTCGTTCTCAGCTTCCACCCGGAACGAGTACACATCCTCTACGTTAATGTATACTTCAAACTTCTTCACCATTCTTCTCCTTCATACGGTTAGTCATGAACTCATCATACTCTATGCTATCAACTTCCCAGTCACGAGTCTCACTGTCATGGGTTTCCCACCCATCCCAGTCAAAGTTGTAGGGATTTTCTTCGAACATTTCCTTTGCTTCTTCCTCAGTCTCGGCTTCAACATAAGCATAGGCACTGTCCCACGTTGTACTTGTGACATTGATTCTTATTTCAAATACTTTATTCGACATCTTCTTCATCCTTTTCATCAAACCAATCAGTGTATTTCTCTACCATGTGATCCATGAGATCGGTATCTCCATGGAATGCAGCATACCAAAAGTTATCTGCAACATTCTTCCAATCAGGCTCAGTCAAGGGGTCCATAAGTTTTCTCCTCAAAGAACGGGGTGTATGTAGCAAGAAGTTTACGAGCATTAAAGGGACAGCAATCAGGGCCACCACACGCATGGTAGAAACTCTTAGCAACTGTGAACCAGTGCTCTAACTCACGCTCTAGCCAATACACTTGCTCATCATGCCCTTCCTTGAATCGATCCTCCCAATAGGGGTCATCCTCAGGAGGCACGCCCCACATAGGAGAGCCGGGGTCTGCACCCCATATATCAGGCAAGTCCATAAAATCAATCGTCATCATTATATCTTTCCTTAATAAGAATTAGCTTTACCTAGCATACGCTTAATATCAACAGCCATACGATCAGCTGTGTACTCACCATGGCGGTCGATCCAATCAGTAACCATAGTTTCAATATCACACCAGATATCATCAGTAAGTTCATCAACGTGCTGTTCAAATGCTTCATCCATAACAGATTCAGCAACAGAAAAATCTGATTTCAAATCATGCCAGTAATTAGTCTGTGGATAATATCGTGATACGATATCTTTAATCTCGTTAAACATTATTATGTTCCTTAAAAAAAATAGGGGAGAACCCGAAGGCTCTCCCCTATATTTACTTACGTGATAGACCAAGTGTAAAGTAACCCGGCTCTCCCTTTGAAGCCCATTGTTTTGTGATATGGAGTTCAATTATTTGAGAGTCATCAATCCATAGCTTCCCATTAAGAGAATCTAGGATTGCTTTTGCCATGTTATCTACATCAGACTTGGGTCCATCTAATTTGGTAGTCTTAGGACGAGTGCAATAACACTCGATGTCAACAGATAGCATACCATCCAACGGTTCAAAGTCAGGTCCAAGAACTTCAAGGATAACTTCAGCAGCCTCATGTCTATACCGCTTGTAAGCACCCGTGTAATAGGATCCTCTCCTACTAACACGGGGCCTACTTGCAGCAACAGGGCTAACCGGGAAGGTTAGCTCCATCATCAGAAGGGAGCTTCAGCAGTTTCAGTTGTTGCCTCATCAAGAGGAGCAACAAAACCACCTTCGACCTTACCCATACCATTGGATGAACCTCCGTTAGAAGGCTCCCAATTACGCTCAATCAACTGGATCTTGTCCATGTAGAACGAAACAGAATTGTCTCGATCAAGAAGAGCGGGGGTTACACGTACACGTACCTTGTCGGTGCCGAAAGGAATCGTAGTAGTATCATTATCCTCTGAATCAAGGATAGGAAACTTAGTGATTCCTTCACGGGCCATAAGATTATTCTTGAAGCGAATGAGGGTAGTACCTTCATCGTCAGTCTTCATTCCATTAATCTTAGAACCGCTAAGGTTAGCGAGCGAACTATCGAGCTGCTTTTGCAACTCGGGCGTTACCACGACAGTTACGCTATGGTGTGGGTTACCGAACTTATCATCCGGCTTCATAAGATGTGACCACCGGACTTCTGCCGGGGCCGTAGTAAAGGACGTTCCGTATTCAGACATTATCATTCTCCTTATCAACGCCTGCCATAATAGGATCACCAGAAGAATCCGCATCGTTGGGATTCTCCATTGACATGCTAGCGCCATCAGTATTGATGATGCTATTCATAGTGGTCCGAATTTGAAAACTCATATTGTCTAATGCCATAAAGATCTCACGCAAGTAAGACAGCACAGCATTAGTTGCAATTAAATTAGGGTACTGTTGACCCTCCGGTGCATCTGGTAGATCAGTTTCTACCTTTAGCTTTTCACTCATTATATTCCTTTCATTATTTCGAGATAAGGGTGTCCATTTATAACAACACCACAAGATAGGATAGGCTTCTTAAGATAACTCTTACCATACTCCATTGCAGGATGATGTCTATCAACACCACAACCTACAGACATACCAAAAAGCGTGGTTGTTGGGCCTTTTATCCAATTAATTGCGGAGATTGAATGATGGTGTCCACATACAGTAGATTGCAGACCAATACCCGCAGCATTTAGTGCCGGTGTCTTGCTTCCCCAACCTGTACCGTGTGTATACAACACACCATCAATCTCTACTTTATAAGACCAGTCCCAACCTTCTGTTCCATACACTTCACTGTATCCTTTAAGATACATAGGCGGAATACCAGAATCAGAAGCCAGTTTCATAACTCGTTCGTCATGATTGCCAATAGTAACGTCGGCCTTAGGGAAGGCACGGTAGTACTTCTTAACAACAGCTATAGCTTGCTTGAATTCATCAAGAGCTGATGGCATATCTGGGTTCTTCTTGTGGTAGGAAATAGCATTGTGATCTATAACATCACCAATGAATACCACCCTATTACAATCATACTTTTTTTCAATTGACTTAACAAATGAGTAGTACTTAGGGTGATGGGCAGGTGCGTGTAGGTCACCTATTACTAGAACTCTTGACATTCCTTTTCTCCATTCTTTGCCTCCGCTTAGCCCAATCATTCCGCCACTGCTCAGCCAATGATGGCATGTCAGCACGACGGCGTGTCTCAGGCTTGGGTCTAGCAGTAACAAAGTCTCCTTTGTTATCTGTTATGTGTTCCCATTCCTGATAGTAGGCTTCAACAGGGGCATAAACATTGAGATTACCTTTGATGTGTTCCTCTTGGAACTTATTCATCTTCAGTTTCTCTTTGGGTTTTGTCTCGCCTTTTCTGTTTCCGTTGTTTGTCACGATCTTTTCTCCTTCTGCGTTCATCACGCTCATCTGGATCGATACTTCTATTATGTTTCTTTTTAATCCTATCCTCAGCCATCAAGAGTTCGCCTCATAATAATCATAGACTGAGGGATCTTGTGAACTTGAGAGGATTCACTAGGCCCAAGCATACTAACGATAGCAACTTGAGTTTCATCTTCATGAATCAGATAACCAACCGAGTACATACAGGGTAGCTTAGACTTAGCAACAGCTTTAGTCTCTTCTGATTCCATCCATTCTGAACCACCTGTTGTCTGAGCATCAACCCAATGAAGCTCAATGATAGGAGGTTTAGTTCCTTTTCTATATGAATACGCCTTATCCAAAGATGTATTCCGACTCGATGACATCTTCGATGTTGAAGTCGTCTGTGTTTTCTGGGACATCTGGGAGTATGATCTCATATCTTTCCTCTATGTCTTTCTTAAATTGTTCCAAAGGATTAACCCTATGTACTCTGATAAATTCTTCCCTAATAATTTTAGACATGGCATCTATGTTAGGACCATACGTCCCAAAAGAATCATGAATAAAAGAAAAGGAATCTATATTGTGTTCCATAATCATCCTATGTATAGTTAAAAACATATGTGCAGCATCAATACTATGAATAAAGTTAGGACTAATAGCTAAGAACTGTGCCTTGCTATCCAACTCTTCGGTTAAAGCTGCGAAAGTTATTGAAGTTCTATTGAAAAGCTCAGCATAACTAACTCTTTCAATGACCTGATTGTATACATGTTGAACAGTGAACCCACTAGGTGTAGTCCATACAAGAGGGAGGTTCATATCATTTAAGATACGAGCAACACTACGCAAGTATTGTTTACCTATGTTAGGCTCTTGCATTGTAGTACTTAGTCCTTCTTGCAATGCTCTAGATAGTTCTACAATAGCACCACCTCGATCATCACGATCAACCCAATCAACGTGTCCTTCTTCCTTAACATACTTCTGCATACCAAAGAAGGTAAGACCATATGCATCACACATAGTACTTCTTTTAGGTACACTACGAGGAAGACCATCGTTCCAATACGTTGTAAATTTATCATACCAATCTCTGTTGTCTTCATTCTCAATCATAATATGATAGGTCTTGTCCGCAACATACTGATATAGATCGTTATTCGTCGCACTTGGAATAACATTAGTAAGAACAGCGAGCTTCCTATCTCTACGGATAGCACTCCAGTGTTGAACACCGTTGTTCTTGCCATCTAATTGGATAGGTAACTGAGTCATGCCATCAGTACGGAACAACTCAAAGATAGAAGCCAGTCTTTGAAACGACTTGTTCTTTTTCTTTGCATCTGATACCCAACCTCTGTTACCAAGCGGATCATCATTCATTTCCTTAAGAAGATCCATGTTATCATCAACCCATTGAACTCTTTCTTCGAAGCTAACCTTATCTTGATCAAACAAGTTTGCTACATGTACCTTAAGCCAGAACAAACCACGTTCAGTTTGTTTGATAGGTGTGGCAAATGTAATCAAGGATCGGTCAAAGTCTACACCCTGACAAGAGAGTAACTCACATACTGAGTAAGCTCTACCTCTAAAGTCTAATGTGTATGGCATATAAAAGAAATCAAAGTCTTCCATCTTCCTAGCTAATCTTAGTCTAACAAGCATACGACTACGAGTTTGTTCTTCTTTATACCACTCACCCCAAGACTCATTGGCTTCTTGAATCCACTTGGCTTGGTCAACCTTGGTTCCTTCTTCAGGGTAAGGTCGATTGAATGCATGATCTTTGAATGTATATGAAGGAACATTAGCTTCTCGGTAATCATTATAGAAAAACTTTTCCATAACATCAAGAACCTTAGAGTTAACTGTCCATTCAGTTTCCATCTGAGCATTTAAACCATCCAACACAAGTTGACTTGGTTTAGAGTTCCATTCTTTAGGATCAGATCCAATAGGATGGTATCTTTTAATCATCTTCTTTCTTATCCAAGGGGACAAGAACCCACCATCTTCTTCTTTAGTATGAAGAACAGGTGGAGATATCATAGGTCTATACACCATGCTAGCAGTTTCAAGTAGAGCATGCCTATTTGACAGCTCTTCTAGAATCTTAGGAGCAAGGCTTACCATCAATGCTTTACGTCTAGCTCCTGTAAATACAATTTTAGATGTCAATATATCAGATTGAAGTGCAACACGTAACATGTTGTGACCAAAGTCTTCCTTCTGTTTGTGTGTATACTCACTAATAGTAGCCACTTTATCAGTAAAAGCTTTGCATCTTTTAGGTGTCCAGTTTTTAATAAACTTAGACTGCCTCATCCAATCTTCTTTAAATAAATCTTTAGCTTGTTGATAAGAGATGATAGCAATAGCATCATCAGCAATCTGTTTAGATATTGCTTGCGCAGTGGGAGCGTTGAACGGCATCCCATTGCCAATAGATAACTTCGATACAGTGGCTCGTGTAAGAAATGTTTTGAGTACAGATCTTATAGTTAGATCAGCCATCTTAGCAGCACCTAAAGATAACAATGGAGGTAACCAAAGAGGAGATTTTCTATGGCTTACCGCCACATCAATCCACTTCTGATAGTATGGAGCAAGGTGGATCACGGAACTTTCAAGCAACAGCTGTTCAGGTTTCCCTTCATCTGTTGATCGTTCCCAATCTTTCCAGTAACGCTCGACACCACTAGTCAAAAGTTCTTCTTCAAATACCTTTTGTAAATTGATACGGTGTGACTGCTCCTCGGGAGTCAGTTCATACCATTGAGTTTTTATACCCACAGTTTAATATCTCCTTGATAAAACCATCTGGGGTTACGGAATGCGGATGCTTAATCTTTATTCCTACAAGATACTCTAAATATTTTCTAGAGTAAGTAACACAATCCTTCTTCCACCTAAATAATCTAAAGGTAAAATAAGTAATGAGTGTTAGATACAACGGCGAAGACCAGTTTAAACTAAAGTTTACAATGTCTTCCCACTTCTTATCTGTTGTCCCTACTAGTATTTTTGTGAGTGGTTTTTTCCACAGTCTATTACTAACTTCTTCACTAACCCAATAAGCCTTAGAGTTATCAGGAGTAGCATCAGTTGTGATATGATAGCACCAATCTCCTACTTGAACAGCAAGATGTGTGTGCCTTGGATGGGATAATATTCTATCCACATAACTAGAATACTCAGTCTTATATCCTAACAAGTAAACTTGAGGGTTGCTTGGGAATTGTGTTGGTAATCGTTTCTTCATGTCTCATTTCCAGAATAGTATGATTAGATATTGGATCAGTAGAATCAACAACAGACAGGTGTCCATCATCATTGTAATAGTATGTAATGATTCGTGTTACAGTTGTCTCTACTTTTAAATACATAATCATCCTCCAATGGGAGCGGGAGAGCAGGGCGCTTACTCGCGATTAAATCCCTGCTCTCCCTTGGTTTAGAGTTAACGTATGGAGTCAAGGCTATGCAGAAGAATCTGCTTCTTCTTACTTGCCGCGTTTCCATAGATGTTCCCATAGAATTTATTCTTTGCCTTGTTACCATTGTCACCACGATACACAGTATTGTGATCAATGTGATTAGTAATAGCATTGAATGCAGTCCATAGGTTTGAACCTAGTGCAGATGCTTCTTTATCAAACACATCCCAGAACTTCATCTTAACTGAAGCCCATCGGTTATGTTGCCTGAGTTCTTCTTTTGTTTGAACAGTATTAGGAATTGTATCAATGAACCTAGCATAGACATCATCCCAATAATCATTCACACTCTTCGAAGTCATCTGATAGCGTGCCATAGCGTTGGATGCTTCCTTCAGATCTTCAGTCTGCTTATTAACAACACGCAGGGCAGTAACAAGATCTTCAATCTTTGAGGACATGTTTCCCTTGTGTCTGATAGAGATAAGGTTATTAGATTTCCTTCCCTCTTTCATAGCAGCATTCAGTGTGTTGTCACACCAGACACGGATAGTAGTGCCAAGTCCATGCAATGAGAACTTACCATCGTGACCATTAGCAAGCACAAGATAAGGCTTAACCTCATCATCTACTCCATTGCCAACGTTAAACGATGGTTGTTCCAAGCACAAGAACACTCGGCTGCCACCCATAAGTTCGCCACCACTACTAACTTTAACATTAGTACCATGCAGTTGCGATGCCATGTATGCCAACTCTTCATTCTGAACTACCTGATAGTCAGGGCTCACGATACCAAGCACATCGTTGGTATCCTTACGTACTACAGCACACTTCTTGGAAGTGTAGATGGGCGTACCATCTGAGAGTGTACCACCGATACCACTACTCATCTCTACATCCCAATCAAGACCAGCTTGATCAAGAATTTCAGAGTGATTAGTTGAGGTAACGGTGTTACCAAAATTAGTTGCAATCATTTTTATCTCCTAATTGCTTGAATCCTATTTGCCAAGGAACCCATTTATCATGAATCCTTAGCCATCCATCGGAGGTATAGTCTAGAATCTTACCCTCATTCAAGAGAGTCTCTAGACGAATACCAATTTGAGTAACTTTCATCTCGTTCATATTCATTTGGCTCGTCACAGTATTGATCCATCTCCATCATCTGGGTCTGGGATGTCATCTCTTGTGAGTAGTTCGACATCAATTTCTGAAATTTCTTCTTCGATTTTTTCAAGATTGTCATGAAACTCTGAGTCGAAATCATCGCCATCTATTCCTTGTTTGAGTACATCCTTTAGAGCATCGAAGAGAACACGAGCAACCATCAGTTGCTCAGTCTTCATGTCTGAGAGGGGGCCTCTTTCCTTTTCATCAGTCATAGTAATACCTTAGTTTTAACCTTTGTCTATATACTTGGGTATTAGACTATAGTTATATAACTATATTAACTATATAACTATAGTATACCTAAGTTACCACACTTCAAATCCATCACCACATTCCCTAAGGAATGCGACAAACTCAAGAAGGTGGCCTTTGCTTGTTCCGTAGTAGTTGGTTCCATCTTCCTCAAGGAACACATCTGGAGAGTACGTATCTTCTACGTTCTCATTGGTCCAGTGTTCCAATTTGTCAGCCAACTGCCTACAACTATGTTCACAGGTAGGGCCAGCACCATCATTGTATCCCATACGAGACAGCAGGTCTTCACTAAAGAGTTCACCCTTATCTGCTGCCCAGATGGCTTCAACGATAGGTCTCCAGCCCCAACAATTAGCACGAAAGTAAGTACCTTCGTTAGCACCATACACATCCATACCCATTAGTCAGACTCCTTCTGGGACTCAGCCCAATTCATTATAATTCTGAATGCCTCATATTTAGAGACATTGAAGTGCTCGACAAGATCGCTCACTTCACCCTCACGACCGTAGGCAGAGAGCAGATTGAGATACTTGTAGTATCTATCGTAATTATCTTGTGTCATAGACACCTCCTTGTATGCTGGGGAGATTGCTACTCTTGGCCTCCCTGACCTCATCCTAGCCACTACACACCATCACTACAGTCTAGGCTTGTCCATATGGTTCAACAAAGAGTCATTCTGATGGGCTCTAGTATAATATATAACCTAGCACCGATCAAGAACATGTTTGGAATTATCATATGTTCTCCTTGTAATACATAAGAAACTCGTGTGTGTTGTCATGCTTACACCACCCATCGACCTCACGTTATTTCGCAGTCAGGGAAGGATACGATCCTTAGCTCACAAGCCCGAGCCGTTTTGTGTCGAACTCAAGACCTAAAATCGTGTAATGCTTTCTGACTCTTGGTAGCACTCAAACCTCAACAGACCTCTGACACCCCCGCTAATCCAGTTCTGCATTGGGTATAGTCTCACGCTCTATACTAACGCACGACTCATCGTGATATGGTAAGCCCCGAGAGGAGTCGAACCTCTCTAGTCTTTTGACTTTCATCTTCTACGACCAATTACTTATCAAAGACACGTAGAATTTAGCCAAGCCACGGCAGGGCATAGGTTAGGAGGGGCCGGGATTCGAACCCGATACGACATAAGTTACTTATCTTGGCTCCTGAACCAGCACAAGCAACCTCAGGACATCGTAGAGCATGCCTAGGTCCCCCTATTAGATTGGAGTAGTTATTTACGTGCATACTCAGGCACATGCTGTTTTACTGGTAACGTCTTCACAGCAAAGGTCCGTACCGCCCCGATTTCTTCGTGCTACGGGCCACGGTTTATCTACCTACATGTAACCGGCGTGTACCGTATCCAAAGAGAGTATCCTCTCACCATGCCCAGCAGTTCCCGCCTAAGACAGAGGCGCTATCTTTATCCTGTTCCAGCATACGATCTGGCTTCAGGTCTCCATAAGTAAAGGCTGGCGATTCGTTCCCTATCCACCTCACGGCTGCCTTAGCCGGACCCGCCTCTTCATAGTATGCTGGTCAATGGCGGTCATCATCACACTCCAGCACCCGAATGTTGGGGATGTTGTTGTCGCAGTTTCATCCCATCTGCGGACCATTTGTTCCGGTCAGGATTAGGGTGGTCTTCCCCTTGCGCTCGCCTGCGGCGGTCGTCTACACAAGTCTCTGTTAGAGCACCTGATGTCACCAGTACAGATGACGTACATCCTTCACCGCTCAGGGCATGGCTTGTGCGGGTTCCTCTAGTGAGGGATGTCTGGGGTAGTTCCGTTGCTTCTTTAGGGACAGAAGACTGAGACGACACTACGCTAGAAAAAAGCAAGGGTGGACCTAAGTGTGTCTAGGCCCACCCTTGTTGAAAGGAGGGAGATTGTTCAGAACTTGGACTTCGACTTCTTGCCGATGCCCTCAGTCCACTGGAGAAGAGAGATATCGAGTGCATTAGCACGTCGCTTGGCCTCTGCCTCGGCTGCATCACGAGTCTCGGGACGGTTGGTCCCGTTGAGCATCGTCGACTTGATGCGAGCGTCAGTGCGCTCTGCCATCGGTACATCTACGCTGGTGTTGCGGCCCCTAGGGAAGATTCCCTGTTCAGCCAGTCTAGCGTCGATGTCTGCGTGAGCCGCAGCAACCGGGTCGACCTTGGTGGTCGGTTTGTCTGTCATATAGTGACTCCTTGTTAGATGTTTACAGCGACGTACGGACAACCCGCACCTCTCCTGTAAATTGTCGCTCCTACCCCGCGCTTGCGCGGTGTACAATACAAAGAACCAAGGTATACCTAAGAATACTTCCATACTTATATATAACCCCCCATATATCATTACCCCCAACTATAGATTCGAATGTAGACTATACTACTAAGAAAAATAAGGTAGAGGTCACTCTTCCGGGGATTTTCGATAGACCCAACGCCTCCTAGTTAAGGAGACTGTCCCCGTGATGGGGAGTTAAACCACCCCACCCCCTTTCGAGGGTGAGGAAGTCTGGCCGGAGCCATGCCTGCTCATTCGCAGGCGGGGAGGCCAACGGCAGCATCAGAGTCTGCCTTGGTGTCAGCCGCAGTGGTGATGGACTCGCGAGTGGACGAGTCAGTCTCGAAGTGGCACTTGTAGTACTTGCGGTAGAAGAGATCCTTCCAGCGCTTGAGTGCCATTTCCTTGGTTTCTGCCTTGGGACCGGTCAGAACGTATTCCGTTCCGTACCCTTCCTGCAACAGCCCCAAGACGCATCGCACCATGGGAGCACCCATATCACCCTCCACCTCTTCGTACCCCGAAGGGTGGTCATCGGTGAGGAAGGCGATGAACAGGGTGTGCTTGGTTACAGCCAAGTTCTTTCGTTCCGGACTGTAGAACACATTCACAGGGTTGATCTTGTATCCCTGAGTGGCGAGTTCTGCCTCGGAGTTGTACAACTCGACAGCCTCGTCAATGCTCATGGGAGCCCTGTTCATGGCCGCCCAGAAACCCGGAAGGCCATCCTTGCGAAGAACCCGTACGGTCATGAGGTCGTAACCCTCAATCTCAGGTGAGCTCTTCTTGGAGATGAGAGCGATCTCCCGTGGATCGTTACCGGCAATGGTGTACCAGTGGCGTTCCACGTTCTTTCGCTGCCCATTGTTTCGCTCTGCCGAGATGGCGTCGAGCACGTTCTTTGCTTTCGCGGAAAGACTCATAGGTTCTTTCCCTTTCTTTTAGGGGGGACAGGAGATCCTGTGCCTCCTGTCCCCAGACTAGCCAATCAGCCCTGCTTAGCAACAGTAGGGAGGAAGGGCTTGAGGAGCCATGAACCTTCGGGGATCATGACCTGCTTGCGTCCCGTCCGAAGGATGTCCTCGGAGTGGGTTGCATTGAAACCTGTGACAGCAGCTGCCTGAAACTCTTTGACATCTGCCAGCATGACAAGGCCTGCATCGTGAATACTGGACATCACGAGGCCCGGCCTAGTATTCACAACGGTGTAAGCCGCCGTGAAAGCATCAGACCCCTGAGCTCCCTGAACCACTGCCGCAGTACCATCATCGTAGCGATGAGCAAAGGTAGTTGCGTAGTGGGTAAACTTGGAGCCGCCTTCGATTGTGTAGGTCTCATGCTCGATGTACTTAGTCTTGTCCCGCCGCAGGCGAGAGAAGAGCATGGGACAACCGTGGCGAACCACGGTCATACCCTCAGGAGCTGAGCATTCTTCCCACATGCCTCGAACGATGTTAGCAAACTCCCTGTGAAGGGGGAAGGTAGCATCGTACATCCGAGACCAGATCTCACACATTTTGTACAAGGCATTAGCCCTGACATCTGCGGACAGGCCTTCCAACATCTGGTCTACCAGAGGTGGCATCTCGATGTCGGGCATCTCTCCGCCCGACGCCTCAGCGAGATCCTCTGGAGTCTTCGATCCCGTGAAGTATGAGAACAGACCCTTGGGTCCAGCCTGATACATCTTAGGGGTGAAGATGGTCTTGGAGAGACCCTTCAGCTGAGCAAGAGTCAGCTTCCTGTTGCGGATCCAGTCGGTACTAGCCCGCAGCTTCAGGCTGAGGATATCGTGCGGATGCACGAAGTCTACTGAATCTACACAGGCAGTCTTGAGAAGAGATGGATGACGCATCATTGCCAGCATCTGACTATTACCCGAGGCAGGGTAATCGAACTCAACCGGGATGTTGGTCTTGCCCGTAGCCAAGATACGCGACATACTGAGGCACTGTACCCACTGAGGGAACGATGCTCCAGATCCCAAGGGATCCTTAAGGATGTCGTGGCATCTCTTCTCGTCGATGCCATGCTCTTCCATAAGGTACTCAGCGTGCCACTCGACGGGAGTAGTACGCCACTCATGGTTGACCACAAGCCATCGGTAAAACTGTCCCCACACCGGATCGCCCACACCCCCAGTGTTGGGGTAAATACGAGGGGAAGCGTCTACGATGTCGTGCATGCTTTGGAATGCTCCGCCGTCGTTGAGGATGGCGTTGTACTCCTCTACTGCTCTGCGAGGAGCGTGCTTGTTCCTCTCCTCGATAGACATTCTAGCGAGGAAGCGTTCACGCATTGCGTAGATCTCTGGGTCAATCACCTTCACGACAGAAGACAGCATCTTGCATGCTTCCTTCGTAACGTCGGGAATGGGATTGTCTAGGAAGCGAGATATCCGGGGATCCAAGTCATCCACCGAAGTTCCCGCTGGTTTGGTGAGACGAGTCCGGGTTTCATGTTCCCCGAAGCCATCTTCCATGTACACCTCATGCCGAGCCTTGAGTACGGCACGGCACACAGAGCTGACCGTCGTCATCTCAATGCCCTGCTTGAGGCAGCGATACCAGACAGTTGGGGACAGCATGTCCACAATTCCCTGATCCGATTTCCTATCACGAATCATTCGTCCTAGGAAGGTCCTTGTCGCCTCCTTGGCGACTTTTGATAGAGATGTCATAATTCTCCTTTCGAGTAGACATCAACTCATTTACAGCACGGCCCATCGACCATACTATCACGAAACAAAAAGCCCGCCCTTAGGGCGGGACTAATTGCTTTGCCCAGAGGGCAGTACCTTTCTAATCTACAATACGAGTGTACTTTGTTGCCAAGCAACCAAGGCTCGGAAACGGTTCGAGAGTAGCCGATGCTCCGTAGTTCAGAGAGGCAACCTCAGGTCCGAGCTTTACGAGCTCGGTGTACGTCAGCCTCTTCCTGAGAGGGGCTGCGCCCTGTCCCGAAGAGTGACAATCCATCGTGCGAGCGTAGGCTTCAGGTCGATAGAACCTTTTGAACAAGACCTTGATGCACGTAGACATCTCCTTGTTCTCCTTCCGGAGATCGGCCACTGCCTGCTTGAGCACAGCAACTTCCTGCATGATCTCAGTGAAGAGCTCATCATGCATGAAGCAGTTGTAGCAGATATGGCTGCCACCAGTGGCTGCCGTATCAACCTTGCAGCGAGTGCCACAGCTCTCACACTTGGGCAGTGAGGGCCTCGTCCACCAATCCCACAACACTTCCCCGTATCTCACCACCAAGAGGGTGAGCACGAGAGGGAAGAGTATTGCGATTGCCGGTATCATTGTTGCCATGTTATGTCTCCTTTTTCAAAATGAGGTAGTTGCTAATGGACCAAACTATAGGGAAACAAAAAAGGCCCCGAAGGGGCCAAGGCCGCCCCCGAAGGGGGCAACCTCGGCCCCCGAAGGGGGCCAATTTATTCTCGGTACTCGGGAGAGTCGCCGTGCTTCTCTTCCTGTGCTTCACGATTCATGAGGCAATTGTAGCACTCGCCGTCGGCCAACTCATCACAGTCCTGCTTCTTGCAGGTATCGCACATCAGTGGTGCATCTGTGTGCTTGACCAAGTAGAACTTGCCACGAGAGTTTATATCTTTCTTCATCTCTGCGACTCGTTCATCAGTCCCTTTCAACTCTGCACGAGCGAAGCGGGCTTCCACCCGAGCCTCGGCCTTTTTCCATACCTTTTCGAAGGAAGTCAAAGGCGGGACGACCGGGTCGTTGTGCGTGATGTCTCGTATCTTTTGGATCTGGTCGAGCGTAGGCTCGTCACCAGCTACAGGCCAGTAACGAACACAGAGGGCGATGATGACAATGATGGTGAATACGATAGTGATAAGGATAGCCATGGCTACCTCCTTTATTAGTTTGGATTACATGCAGCAGTGAGGGGACCAGAACATAGCCCAGTCCGGAACGAAGCTGTAGTTAGCGTACCAACTGTGCAGCTGGTCCTGAACGATGGGCAGCTGGACTGCACACAGGAAGAGCATTACAGCGAAAGTTACCGTTAGGGTGATCGTCAGCAGGATGATGGTGAAAGTCTTGAGGAAGCGAGTCATGGCGACTCCTTTCAAAGGGGGGTACGGGGGGGTAATATTTTTATAAC
>UEXN01000560.1_pt1 | contig 15298 bp, 10 predicted proteins | sample 1796711 | NCBI WGS metagenome assembly UEXN01 (sample SAMEA4772470, study PRJEB27181) | metagenome | reverse complement strand
TTAGAAATAGGAAGAGACGAGATTAAAAAGAAATTACTGGATGACCCAGAGATTGCAAAAATATTAGGTGACGAAGACGATGTATACTGGGATGATGCAGATTTGGTTTCTTCTAAACATGATGATGCAACCATTGCTAGTATAGATGATGAATCAGATATGACAATTGGTGATATAAAAAAGGCAATTAAGGACTACAGAGAAGATTCAGATGATGATATGGATGAAAATCTTTCAAACAAAAATGTTAACTTTAGATCCATAAAAGAAAATTGGATAAAGAATAATTTATAGAGGTAATAAATGGCAATATCAGTTAAGGTTATAAATAACAAGTATGAATTTGCAATTAGGAAATTCAAGAAAAAAGTAAAAGATTCAGGTATACTACATGAGCTACAAGAAAGACAGTTTTATACGAAACCTTCAGCTATAAAGAGGGACAGAAAAGCTAAAGGTAGATTACGTGCTCAAATTAGGTCAAAAAAAGCTGAACTTTAAATATATTATACCATACTTATATAAAAACCAAATGCACCTACATTCGTTAGGTGTTCCAAATTAATCGAATCAGATTATAGTTCCCGAATAACTATATAAATCTCTTTAAGGGAGAATCCAAATGGATAAACTATTACAAGAAGCAATTGCTGACGCAAAAGCAGTACGCGAAACTGCATTGGCAAACGCTAAAATAGCCCTCGAAGAGGCCTTTACCCCACATCTGAAATCAATGCTTTCTAAGAAGCTACAAGCTGAAATGGAAGGCGACGATGAGGAAAAAGCCGATGAAGGTTATCACGGTGAAGATGAAGAAGATAAAGTTGATGAAGAGATGGACTCTTCTCAAATTGGATCTAGTGATAACAAAGAGCCTGCAGACGATGCAGGTGATACTTCTGGTGTTGGACAAGGTCCAGAGTCTGAAGGTAGTGATGAAGAAGGTGGCAGTGAAGATGAAAATCTTGACAAAGCTCCTGATCAACCTATGGGCGAAGGATACGGTATGGAAGACGAGGATGAAGATGAAGAAATGGCAGCCGAAGGCGAAGCCATGGAAGATGAAGACGAAGACCTCGAAGAAGTACTACGCCAGTTAGAAGCTGAAATGAATGACGAAGACGAAGAAGTCGAAGAAGGCGCTCATATGGACGACGAAGACAAAGAAGTCGAAGAAGGTGCTCACATGGACGACGAGGATGAAGATCCAGTCGAAGAAGGTGAACACATGGACGACGAAGATGAAGACGTCGATCTTGATGAAATCATTAAAGCACTATCTGAAGAAGAAGGTATGGAAGATGAAGACGAAGAAGAAAAAGCTGAAGAAGCAATGGTACCTGCTGCTGATCTCGAAGAGTATAAGCAAACAGTATCTTATCTAAAAGATAAGCTTTCTGAAGTTAATCTTCTTAATGCTAAATTACTATATACGAATAAGCTATTCAGAAGCAGAAATGTATCTGAAGCTCAAAAGATGAAAGTCATTGAACAGTTTGACAGAACTACTTCTGTACGTGAAGTTAAACTTGTTTATGCTACATTTGCTGAGTCAATGAAACGTAACTCTGTTAACGAATCAGCTAAGCGTGTAAGTAAAGCTTCGAAACCCATAGCTTCTACCGAGTCCAAGAAAGTATCAATCATTGGTGAAAGTACGGATTTTCAATCCCGTATGAAGAAACTAGCTAACATTATATAAGGAGAAACTCAATGTCTTTCAATAAAGAAATAAAAGACGTAATGGGCGGATACAATCCTCATAATGAGCTTTTAGCTTCCTCACGTAAATTGGTCAATAAGTGGGAGCCTACTGGTCTCCTAGAAGGACTGAAAAATGAATCTGAAGTAACAGGTATGTCTGTATTGCTTGAAAACCAAGCAAAGCAGTTAATCGATGAAGCTTCAAACGTGGGAACTTCTGCAAACCAAGAACAGTGGAGCGGTGTTGCTCTACCTCTAGTTCGTAGAATTTTTGCTGAACTCTCTGCACAGGAATTTGTTTCTGTTCAACCTATGAATCTACCTTCTGGTCTAATTTTTTACTTAGACTTTAAGTATGGTTCAACCCAACAAGGAGGCGCTTTACATACAAAAGGTGCTGACTTACACGGTAACACCTCCGCCTCTGGCGATCCTGCAGGTGGCCTTTATGGCGCAGGAAAATGGGGTTACTCAATTAACGATGCGACTGCCGATGTAATGTATACAACTGCTTCTGTTTCAGTAGCAGACGTAAGATTTGACGCTAACCTTTCTGCAAGTGCTGCAGCAGGTAGCTTAGTCAAGCTTATTGTATCAGCATCACAGTTAGCGACACCTGATCTAGATGGTGTAAAAGCGTTTGCGATTACAGGTTCTGGCATTAATAGCCTAACTGCATTCTATCCTGCTTTTACAGATCATGTTGCATCTACTGGAATGATCAACTTTATTGTTGACCCAGTACAGGCAAATCTTTCTGGATCTGACGAGAGTATCCATGTAGCTTATCATAAAGCTCCAACAGATACGACTCGTGGTGATTTCGAAGTATCGTCAAACTCTGAAGGATCTAATCCTGAAGAAGCTAATGCTGGAATACCAGAAGTTGATATACAAATGAGATCTATCGCTATTACAGCGAAAACTCGTAAGTTAAAAGCTATCTGGACACCAGAACTAGCACAAGACCTCAACGCATACCACGCTGTGGACGCTGAGGCCGAATTGACAGCATTGCTGTCTGAGTACGTGACCATGGAAATTGATCTGGAGATCATTGACATGTTAAAGTCTAATGCTTCTGCTAAGACTGAAAACTGGTCTGCTAAGGTTGGCTATGAGTATGATTCAGCGAATAACATATTCTCTGAAACATCTGCTAACTCTAACGCTTATACAAAGGGCGAGTGGTTCCAGACATTGGGTAACAAGATACAGTCAGTATCTAATGCAATCCATAAAAAGACACTACGTGGTGGTGCTAACTTCATCGTGATTTCACCTGAAGTTGCTACTATCCTTGAGTCTATTCCTGGTTTTGCTGTAGATGGTGATGGTGACCCAACTAAGTCATACGCTATGGGCGTGCAAAAAATCGGTTTGTTGAACAATCGTTTCAACGTGTACAAGAACCCTTACCTACAAGATGATCAAATTCTTATGGGATTCAGGGGTGCCCAGTTCTTAGAAACTGGCGCTGTATATGCACCTTACGTGCCTATGATCTTGACACCAGTTGTCTACGATCCAACCAACTTTACACCACGTAGAGGTGTAATGACTCGTTATGCCAAGAAGATGGTAAGAAGCGAGTTCTATGGTTTGGTCAACGTTGCTGACTCAGGTCTTGTGTAATCTAATTTTTTAGATTTTTAGACCAAAATAAAAAGGGCTCCTATTACTGGAGCCCTTTTTTATTGCCCTTATTTAATGCAGTAACACGATATTTATACCTGAAAACGTTTTCAATTGGAGATATTATCATGGCCGTAGCTATTTGGCAAGGTAGTAGTTCATTCTCGACAGGTGATACACCGTATGGATTTTATGATACCGATACGGTATTTACGTCATCAGCTGATCAATTTGCAGATTGGGCTGCTAAAAGACTAGGTTATCCTATAGTGGATGTAGAACTACAATCGGGTTCATTTTATGCATGTTTAGAAGAAGCAGTAACAGAATATAGCTCTCAGGTAAACCAGTTTAATATACGAGACAACTTATTACATTTACAGGGTCAAAGTACTGGTTCTGAATTAACTGGAAAGAGAGTAACACCAACACTTGGAAGAACAGTGTTTTTAAGTCAGCAATACGGTACAGAAGCTGGAGCTGGTGGATTTGTTGACTGGAAGAAGGGAAGCATTAACGTTACTAGTGGAGATCAAGACTATGACTTGAATGCACTTTGGGCAAATGTGTCAGAATCTGGAAATGCCATAGAAATTAAAAAAGTATATCACGATCCTCCCGCAGCAGCTACAAAATATTTTGATCCATATTCAACAACTGGATACGGAACTGCTAACTTTGTTGAAGGGTTTGGTTTTGGAGATATGTCTCCAGCAGTTTCCTTTGTTTTAATGCCAGTTTTTGAAGACTTGCTTAGAATGCAAGCTATAGAATTTAATGATCAGATTAGAAAGTCAGCTTATTCGTTTACACTAATAAACAATAAGATTAGAATATTTCCAATACCAACAGATGATACAAGATTGTATTTTGATTATATTTTAACATCTGAGCGAGACAACTCTCTTATTGTTAATGGAGTAAGTGGATCTGCAGACGTAATATCAGATTATTCGAATGCTCCATATAGTAACATGGAATATCAGTATATTAACGATGTTGGAAAACAATGGATTAGAAAGTATGGTTTAGCACTATGTAAAGAACTTCTTGGAAACATTAGAAGCAAGTTTGGAAGTATACCAATCCCAAATTCAGAAGTATCCATGGATGGAGAAACTTTAAGATCTGAAGCTTCTACTGAAAAGGAAGGACTAATATCCGAATTAAGAGAGACCCTTGAACAAACTAGTAGGAAAATGATGATGGAAGCTGATAGCGAAGAAAGTACTAGATTGCAGGAGAAACTTACTAAGGTGCCACTATTAATCTACGTAGGATAATGGAATGGCTGGAAGATTTGTAAGATCTAGAGACTTAGAATTTTTCGATACTGTTAATAAAGAATTAGTGGGTAATGCTAAGGCTTCAAAAGACGGTATAATAAATCAAATTGTCACCGCGTATAAAGTTTCAGTTTACGAAACAAATATTAATTTATATGGTGAATCATCTGATGGTAGAACATATCAAAAAGGTATTAGGTTGAATTGTATAATAGACGCTCAAGATTTTGATTTCGAAACAAATGAGTTCGGACCAGATGCAAATCAAAATGTATCATTCTCGTTCTTAAGGGAATCGTTAATTGATGCAAGTTATGTTCCTGATATTGGAGACGTGGTAGAATGGAATTATGCTAATTTTGAAATAGCTACAATAAATGAAAACCAATTAGTGGCTGGAATGCAAGAAAATAACCATTCAGTTGTTTGTACAGCATATCTATCAGAAATTTCTAGGTTGAATATAGAGCGAGTGAGGTCCAGTTAATGTCTAAAAAACCATTAAATAGACAAACGTTACCAGAAAAGGTAAACAGAGGTAGGGAATTATCCAGGGAAAATGATAGTGTAAAAAGCAAACACGTTAACCTTTTAGATATAGACAGCGCTTTACATTACTACTTTGAAAATATAATAAAACCAGAAATTATGGAGGCTGGTGAACGTGTAAAGGTTCCATTAATGTATGCAAATCCAGAGAGGTTTGTTGCACTCCAAAGGCATGGCTTTTTAAGAGACAGAAAGAGGAAAATTATAGTTCCAGCTATTGCGTTTAGACGTACTTCAATGGCAAAGGATGAAACTATTCCAGTTGACAAGTTAGATCCTCAAAGTCCAAAAATATTTCAGACATATCAGGCAAATTATACACGAGAAAACAGATATGATAAGTTATCTGCTTCGAAGGGAATATCACCTAAACGTGAAATGTATGCAGTATCAGTTCCTGATTATGTAACATTAAACTACGACTTTATTATTTGGACAAGCTTTACTGATCAAATGAACAGTATTGTCGAACGAATAAACTGGGCAGAGGGTTCATATTGGGGAGAACCGGGAAAATTTAGATTTAGAGCAACAATTGATAGCTTTGAAGATAATAGTGAATACGAAGAAAACACAAGAAATATAAAAACTAATTTTTCCGTAACACTTAAAGGTTACCTACTACCTGAACAGTTTAATCCTGTTAATACAGAAAAATTTATAACACCAAAGCAGTTACTAGTTACAAATGAAACAGATGTTGACGTTTTACCAATTACAGATATTGGAGACGATGGTACAAATTCTATTAGGGTAATACAAAATACTGGTGGAGGTGGAGGTTCTGGTGGATCTTCAACTGCGGCATCTTTGGGCAATCCAATTACATTAACATCGGGTAACAATATAGATTTTACAGATACATCATTTGATGGATCACAAGCAGTAACATTAAATATTGGAACATCTACCACTCCTTCATTCACAACAGTTACTTCTAATACGTTTACTGGTTCCTTTGTTGGTGATGGTTCCCAACTTACTGGACTAACTTCTGGAATATTTAGGGCTACAGGATCAGTACAAGCAACAACAAACGATTTGCAAATAACTGGATCACTAACAGCAACCAATACAGGTTCGTTTGGTAGAGTTGAAGCTGATACTATACAAGCTACTCAATACATCATTAGTTCTTCGGTAACACATATGACCACTTCATTTGCTAGTGGATCTACAATGTTTGGTGATACATCCGATGATACGCATCAATTTACGGGTTCAGTTTCTATTTCTGGTTCTTTAACAGTTTCTGGAAAAACAATTTTAGATAGTTACTATACTGGTAGTGAAGGGTTAATAGTTAGTGGAGCTATGAGAATAGTAGATCAACAGGTTGGGTCTGTGGTTAGAAGCTCATCCTTATTCATGGAAAATTTAGGGACAATTGGAAACAGAGATATATCTGGGGTGATAGATTTAGGTGAAGGTTTTCAATAAAACCCATATTTATAACAAAAGTGCTTTCATTAGGAGAATTTAAATGGGCCAAATAATAAAACATAGACGAGGAACGTCCAGCCAGCTTTCCAATTATACCCTGCAAAAGGGTGAAATAGGCGTTACTACTGGTTCAGTATCAGGCTTAACTACACCAATATTACACATTGGAAACGGAAGTCAATTGGGTGGCTATGCAGCTGGAAGGCTATTAAGAGGAGCAACAGTTCCGAACGTTTCCTCATTAGGATCAGTCTACAATGATTTATTATTTCATGATACTGATGACAAAATTTTATACAGATTAAATGGTTCTGGTGCAAACGAAAATTTAGACATAACTGGAAACCTTGCTGGAAGAACAATAACTGGAACCTTAACGGTTTCAGGGCAACTTTCTTCTCAATCTCACATTTCCACATCTGGTCATGTAACAGCATCTAACATATATGCATCTGGAAACATTAGAGCAGATGGTACAATTACAATAGGTGACAGTGCAGATGATTCTATTACTATTAATGCTGATATTACAAGTCACTTACTACCAAATGCAAGTGATACTTTCGATTTGGGTAGTGCAGCTAAGTCTTGGAACAACTTACACGTTTCCACCGTATCTGCTAGTTTTGTAAGTGCAAGTGGATTCTTTGGATCAGGTGCTGGTCTGACTGGTGTTTCAGCGGATTTTCCAACTACACATGATACTGGAATTTCACACGCAGCTACTAAGTTTAGTGTAAATGACGGAGCAAATAAATTTGTTTCTGGATCCCAGATAGCTGATTATATTACTGGCACAATAAGTGGAGATGCAACGGTAGCCGCAGGTGGTGCTTTAACTATAGCAGCAGATTCAGTTGAAAACACTATGTTAGCTAACATAACACGTGGTAGTGTTAAAGTTGGTGGTACATCAGATGCTCCTACTGATTTAGTTGCAAAAACAAGTGGTCAAATACTTGTTGGTGATGGAACAGATATTGTTTCAGTAGCAGTTACTGGAGATATTGCATTAGCTTCAAATGGTGCTATGACAATACAGGCTAATTCAGTCGCATTATCTACAGACACTACAGGTGATTATGTACAATCACTAACTGCAGGTGCATTAATAGACTTACAAAATAATTCAGGTGAGGGAGCGACACCTACAATAGACGTCGATTTAACTGAAGCTGGTGAGGCTGCAATAGCAAACGGCGACTATATAGTATTCTTAGATGGTGGAGCAACAGGAACACATGCAAAAGAAGCGATAGCAGATGTAGCAACATTATTCGCTGGCTCTGGTATGACAGCAACAAACGCTGTTATGAACGTTATTGGTGGTGATGGTATTACAGCAGGAGCTAATGAAATTGAAGTAACTGTAGACGATTCAACTATAGAATTAAGCGGAACAAACGGGTCTGGAGCAGTTAGGGTAAAAAATGCTGGTATTGATGAAAATAAATTAGCAACATCTGTTGCAGGTTCTGGTTTAGCAGGAGGTGGTGGAACTGCCCTTTCTGTTGCTTTTAGTGAATTGACATCAGAAAGTCCTACCTTTTCAAATTTAACGTTAACTGGTAACTTAAATGTTAAAGGAACACAAACAATAGTAAGTTCTAGTGAGCTTAATATTGGTGACAATATAATAACAGTAAACGTGGGTGGCTCAGCTACTGAAGGTGGTATAAATGTTGTTGATGCAACTGGTACTGCACATACTGGTTCTTTATTATGGAGCAATAGTGGAGATTACTGGTTCTCTGGAATAAGTGGGTCAACACATTACAGAATACCACAACAAGCTGCTGCTTCTGCTTTAACAGATAATCGAGTTTTAATAGCTGATGCCAATGGAAGAATGGAATCTTCAGCAAATATAACAGACGATGGATCTACAATAGACGTTAACGATGTTGACATTACAAGTGTAGACAAGTTAGAAGGTGTGGATGCAAATACATTTATTGATATTGGCGTATCTGATACTATTACCACAAAGGGTAACATTACACCTAATGCAACTAATGCAGATGATCTTGGAGCTGATTCTAAAAGATTTAAAGATTTTTATCTGGAAGGTAATGCAGATATTGATGGAACATTAAATACCGAAGGAGCAGTAACGTTCCAGGGAATGGTAAATGCAAATGCTAGTTTATTTGTTACTGGTTCTATACACGCAAGTGCTGGAGCTTCAGTAGCCAATAATTCAGGAAGTGCCATAGCGTTTAGAAATACAGCTACAAAACAATTGGGCTTCTTATCTGTAACAGATCAGTTTGAAGAAATAGACGGAATCATAGGATACGATACATCTGGAAACCTAACTGTTAGTAGTGTCATAGATGGTGGATCATTTTAATGGATAAAAAATTAAAACGTAAAGTAAAAAGCTGGGTTAAACAGTCAATTGAACTTGGAAAAGAGTTAGATACCCTAAATAGGGAAGCCCAAAAGGGAGATTTTTCACAAGGACAACGACAATTATCCTTTTTAATGGATGACTATAGAACATTTTTTAGTGCAGTTAAAAGACTTTATCAAGTAGTAAAGTAAGTTTATAATCTTGGGTACATACCCATATACATAGGACCATTACATAATGGCGCAAACTATAAAATTAAGACGTTCAGCCACTCAACAGAACGTACCAACAACAGCCCAACTAGATCTTGGTGAGTTAGCGATAAACACCCATGATGGTAAGATATATTTCGAGAAGAATGATGGTTCTCCATCAATTCAAACAATTGTTACAACTGACTCACAAACTACAGGTTCAATTGAAATAACAGGAAATATTAGTGGTTCAGCATCCTCAACTGGTTCGTTTGGACATGTTAAACTTGCCTCATCTACTGCTCCAAGAACATTAGAAATAACAGCAGGAAATAATCAAGATGCAGAAATAAGGTTACATAATACTAATAATACAATTGGACATTCTATTGTTATGAATGATTCAAGCAATAGAGCTATGTATTTTAAGTATCATAATGGAAGTTCAACTGGAACTACATACATGACATTTGATGGGGCTAATGGAAATGTCGGTATTGGGGGTGCTATAGATCCAAATACAGACCTTCAAATTGGTGGGTATTCCGGTACAAGAGCTGTAACTATTGCAACTGGAAATAACGAAGATGCTGAACTGAGATTTCATAATACTAATAATACAATTGGACATTCTATTGTATTTAACGACTCTTCGGGTAGATCACTTTATTTTAAGAGGCATAGTGGTAGTTCAACTGGAACCACATACATGACGATGAATGGAACAACTGGTGATGTAGAATTTGCTGGAAACATAAGTGGTTCATCAATTACAACTGGTTCGTTTGGGTCAATAGAATTACCAAGCACAGGAACTTTCAAAATTCCGCAACCTGGCGGTGGAACATTTAAGATATACACTAGTGGAAATCAAACATATATAGAAGGAGGCACGATTAGGCTAAATTCTAGTCAAGCACTCAGGGGTACAACGTTTCAAACTAATGAAATAACCACATTTGGCAATGGAAAAGACGCTATTGATATTGGTGAAGGTTATACTGGTGGAATAAGATGGGGATATGTAGAAATATTTAGTAATGATTCTAATAGTTGGACAGCAGGACAAGCTCAATTAACTGTAGCTCCCGCGTCTGGCTCATTAGAGGGAATAAAGCTAGTAGGTAATGATTTACAGACTGGTGACTATATAAAGATACAAAGTGGAAGCAGTAATGTACTTAATATAACTGCAGCTGGAAACATAAGTGGTTCAGCAACCTCAACTGGTTCGTTTGGTGCTGTATCAATAGGGAAAGGAACTGCTGATAACGCTAGAGCACTCACAATAGTTGGTGATGTTCAGTTAGATAACAACGCAAAAATTTATTTTAAGAGGTCAACGGGCACAGCAGATCCTTTTATAGGATATAATAGTAGTGATAACTTTCAAATTTTTAACCCGTTATCTACAGAAATACAATTTGCAATTGGTAGTGGAGAGATAGTTGTTGTAGATGGGGGCGGATTAACATTTAACGGAAGCAAATATATAGCAGCCGGTGGTGGTTCAGGAGTATTATCGGTAATTGGTAACTCTGGTTTAAAATTAAAATCAGGAGCTGGTGGTGGTTCTGGTCCTATAGAACTTATACAAGGTAGTACAACTTATTGGTCAGTAGGCGCGAGTGGTGCTTTGACTGGTAGTGCTGACTTGGTGATGAATGCTGGAAAAAACATAAGTGGTTCAGCAACCTCAACTGGTTCGTTTGGTCAAGGTTATTTTGATGGTCATGTGGGCATACAAGCAGCACCTAATTCTAATGAATTAAATGTTGGTGGTAGTGGATTTGTAAAGGCTCAATATTTTAGAGGAACAAAGTTCTATTATCATAGTAACAATGCTGGTATGGGTGTTGGTAGTAATCTCATATACTTTGACGATAATGATTTAGTTAGAGTTTTTCAAATCAAACGAGATGGTGGTGTACAGATAAGTGGTTCAGCAGACTCAACTGGTTCGTTTGGTGACGGAAGAATTGCTGGAAAGTTGGGAATCCAAACTACAACTCCAAGAGGTCCTATAGATGTAAAAGGTTCAAACGGAAGTCAAGGTTTTTATGTAAGTGATACTGGATTAAAAGCATACTTACCAACAGATATTGCACATTCAGCTGGTGCTGGAACTTTTGATTTACAAGTTGAAAACTTAAGATTAGGTAGGAGTGGATATGGTGCTGTAACTGTTTACCCAAGATTTAACTCAATGCTACAATTGGGAACACAAGATGATACCAATTTATTAACATTATCAGGTTCAACACAGATAAGTGGTTCAGCAACCTCAACTGGTTCGTTTGGTCAAGTAGATGCAGCTGATATAGTTCATGTTAAAAATCTTACAATCAGAGGTGCTGGAAATAATGTTGCTATAGGTGATGATGGTACTGGAGAAAGTTTAACCGAAGGAACTTATGGTAGTGTAGCTATTGGCTCACATGCTTTATCTGCTCATAATGGTTCAAATCAAAATATCGCTATCGGTCATAATGCTATGAAAGAAAGAACTGCTGGAAGTGATACAATAGCAATTGGTACAGGAGCTGGTGGTATTGGTGGCGGTGATGTAGGTGATAAAAATGTACTTTTAGGTGTAAATTCAGGATATAATTTAGACGGAAGTGGTGGAACTTATAATGCAGGTTCAAATGTTTATATCGGATATCACGCCGGTGAAGATGCTACATCGGGTCTAAAAAATGCTGCTGTCGGAGCAAATGCAGGTAAAGATTTAGTTGCTGGAAGTTCAAATGTATTTTTAGGTCATTATGCCGGTAATGGCGGTAATACCGAGGGAGGCACTTTCTTAGGAGAATACACTACTACTGCTGGTAATACAACCAACGAAATTGTGATTGGAAATGGTGCTATAGGTAAAGGAAGTCACACCGTAGTATTAGGTGATGATAGAGTTACAGACATTTATATGAGTGAAGATGTTGGGGCTAAACTTCACACTGGAGATGTAAGCGGTTCAGCTGCTTCAACTGGTTCGTTTGGTTCATTGATTATTGCTGATGCAGTGCAAAGTAATTTAAAATTAAATAATGGGTTAACATTAGCTGGTTCTGGTCCTAACATTAATGGTGATGGTGGTAATGTATATATGACACCTACTAATTTTATTGTGAGGTCAAATATTACAAACGATGATGGAGTAGGTGTAAAAGTTGGTCATAACCTATATCCAGGAACAGACAACTCACACAATCTTGGTGCATCAGATAAACGGTGGGCAAACATATACTCTGCTGACTTACAATTATCTAACGAAGGAACCGAAGGAAACGAAGTAGACGGAACAACTGGTAAGTGGACAATTCAAGAGGGTGATGAAGACCTATTTATTATTAATAGAAAGACTGGTAAGAAGTACAAGTTTTTGTTAGAAGAAGTAACAACTTAATATTTATAAGAAACATTTAGGAGTGTAAATTGGCAATACATGGAAGTACAATAGTAATAAGTGGATCGATAGAATACAGTGGATCTGCTGAGCTAGTCATACCATCGGTATCATCCGATCCTGCAACTTCTACTTTAGAAACTGGATCATTGTTTCTTAATACAGGAAATGATGTACCTAAGTTTTTTACCGGTGACTCAATAGAAGATTTTACTGGCCCTACTGGTGCTCAAGGAAACCAGGGTAATACTGGTGCAACTGGACCAACGGGAAATACTGGACCAACTGGAAACACTGGACCTACAGGTGGCACTGGCCCTACTGGAGCTCAAGGAAACCAAGGTAATACAGGACCTGCAGGTAATAACGGAAACAACGGTGCTCAAGGAAACCAAGGAAACACTGGTCCTACAGGAGCTGCAGGGAATAATGGAAATAACGGTGCTCAAGGAAACCAGGGTAATACTGGTGCAACTGGACCTCAAGGAAACCAGGGTAATACTGGCGCCACAGGAGCTGCGGGTAATAACGGCAACAATGGAGCTCAAGGAAATCAAGGTAATACTGGTGGAACTGGTCCACAAGGAAACCAGGGAAATACTGGACCTGCTGGAAACAATGGTAATAACGGAAACAATGGAGCTCAAGGAAATCAGGGCAATACCGGACCTACTGGAGCTCAAGGAAACCAGGGCAATACTGGACCTACAGGACCACAAGGAAACCAAGGTAATACTGGTGGAACTGGTCCACAAGGAAATCAAGGTAATACTGGTGGAACTGGAAATACTGGACCTACAGGTAATACTGGACCCACAGGGGCTCAAGGTGCCGAAGGAAACTTTGGCGGTGCAACATTTAAATATACCTTCGAGACAAATACCACTAATGCAAATCCAGGGGCTGGAGATATTAGACTTGATAACTCTACACAAAATGCATCAACAGGAATTTACATATGTGATACTGATGAAGACGGTAATGACATACAATCGTTTATGCGTACTATTGATGATTCAACAAGTACAATTAAAGGTCACGTTAAGATCTCAAATAAATTAGACTCGGCACAATTTTTACTGTTTACTATTTCAAGTTTAGCAGAACAAAGTGGTTATTTCGATATTACAGTAAGTGCCATAGACTCTTCAGCTACAAGCCCTTTTAGTGCGAACGAAGATATTTTAATCACCTTCGCCAGAACTGGTGATAAGGGAGATACAGGTTCAACTGGACCTACTGGATCAACTGGTCCACAGGGAAATCAAGGAAATACCGGTCCTACAGGCGCTCAAGGAAACCAAGGTAACACCGGGCCAACTGGACCTCAAGGAAATCAAGGTAATACTGGTGGAACTGGACCTCAAGGGAATCAAGGTAATACCGGTGCTACAGGAGCTGCTGGAAACAACGGCAACAACGGTGCTCAAGGAAACCAGGGTAATACTGGACCTACAGGATCACAGGGAAATCAAGGCAATACTGGTGGAACTGGACCAACAGGTAATACAGGACCTACAGGTCCACAAGGAAATCAAGGAAATACAGGACCCACGGGACCACAAGGAAACCAAGGAAATACTGGTGGAACTGGACCAACTGGAAATACAGGACCTACAGGTCCACAGGGAAACCAAGGAAATACTGGTGGAACTGGACCCACAGGAAATACCGGCCCAACAGGAAACACTGGACCAACTGGAAATACTGGACCAACTGGACCAACTGGTGCTCAAGGAAATCAGGGAAATACAGGACCAGGATTCACCTCAATAGACAATACAGGTGATACAAGAATATTAACATCTGATGGTGGTTCAAATACGGCTGATGCTGAAACTGCTCTAACCTTTACACATCCAAATGCAAATAAAGCTGAACTTAAAATAACAGAAGATGCTGCAGGGAATGTGGGTTACGCTGGATTACAATTACAGCTAGATACATCATCTGGAGATACAACTGGTTATATACGATTAGATAGAACATCAAGTACTGCACACTTAGGAATGACTATAGAAACAAATTCTAGAGATGGTATACGATTTATGACTGGAAATGGTTCTACATCTGAAGTGTTGTCTATTGGTTCTAGTGGGTTGGCTGCTAAAAATTCTGAAGCAACTGCAGTAGTGATAGATACAGATAAAGAATTAGGAATAAGGGAATTAGGTAGTTTAGCATTTAGCAGTGCAACGATTCCAACTAACAATAATCAATTGACGAATGGTGCAAATTTTGTTGCTCAGACTGGAAACGTAGCTTCTGCTACTGCTCTTTCAGATGCAGGTGGTATAACAACTGATCCTGGTGCTGGTAAACTAATCCATGCGGCACAGGTTAGTAACGGAACAACTGGATTATTTACAACTGGAAACAATGCGAACTCTATTATTACACTAAATAAACATAGTGGAAATTATTTTACTCAATTAGGATTCGATTCTGGTCACGGAATATTCGTAAGAGGATTCAATAATGTTAGTTTATCTTCTGGTGTTAGTAGTACTTGGTATAAAGTTTGGACAGAAGATAGTGAAGGAACTTTATTACCAAATGCACTAAATGATTTTTCTACCATAACATCGTTTCAAAGTACAGATATTATTGCTGTTTACGATACTTCTGCTAGTGCTTGGAAAAAAGGAACAGTAGCAAATGTATCGTTGGCTGGTCCTACAGGACCACAGGGAAATCAAGGTAATACTGGTGGAACTGGACCACA
>UEXN01001005.1_pt2 | contig 15312 bp, 21 predicted proteins | sample 1796711 | NCBI WGS metagenome assembly UEXN01 (sample SAMEA4772470, study PRJEB27181) | metagenome | reverse complement strand
GTGTTGAAGGGATTTAACACGCTCAATGAAGCGCTCAATGATTACCAAGAGACGATGGACCTCAAGGTAAGCCAAATGAGCGGCATAGATAATCTTAAATACGCTTTAATTCACAGTCTTGGATTCAAAAGAATACACGATCATTATTACAGCGATTATAGAATACCAACAAAGGGAGGAAAGTAATGGGAATACTAAAGCAACTAATGATAGACAAGCAAGACGAGCTAGGCGAAGATTGGGAAGGATCGTCTGAGGAATTAATTGAGCTTATGGTCGAGGAGTATATGCGTTCAGAGGAATATTACAAGGAGCACATAGACCAGGAAAAAAAGATAGCTAATAATATTGACGGGCCTTAATTTGTCAGCTATAATTTAATTACTTATATCTCCTAATGTAAGTAACAACAAACTAAGATAGTCTAGGGATCAAGCCAGCTAGCTGCTAGCAAGCAAAATTCCTAGACCATCTTAGATTCTAAGATAGGGAATAAAATATGGATATGAAAGGTAGAGAATGGAAGTCAAGCAATAATCTTGTTGATTGTATTAAAGAAATGAAAATTGCAAGAAACCTCCAGCACGATGCAGACTTTGAAGACAGGCATAAAGATGCTGCATTTTATAAATCAAAAGCTGACCACTTTAAAAACCTGGTTGATCAAGGCATAGAGTTTGAGCCTTTGTTTTAGTCTTACTAAGAGTACACTGGTTTTCCTTCCTTATTTTCCAGTGTACCCTTAGTGGGATTAGCCACTAGTCAGAGGGCCTTCGGGCCATTAATGTTAATGTTAAAGGAGTTTTATATGAGTACTATGAGTTTAGCGGGAAAGGTTGTATTTAACCACATCACAAAACCTGATGTTTACAAAGGCACTGAGAAGTATGCCTTGACAATTGCACTGGATAAAGACAGTAAGAAAATAGCCGAGAAAAAAGGGCTAAAGACCAGAGAGTATGACGGTGAAACACAGCTCACTGCCACGCGAAAGGTTGACTTCGGTGCGCCCAGGGTTTACAACAGAGACAGAGATGAGGTAGGTGTAGGCCATCTATCTCTTTTTGGTGATGAAGTAACCTTGAAAGTCAAGTCAGGTAAGGGCGACTGGTCTGCTTTTAGTTATCTAGAAGCGGTGCGAGTTGAAGAGAAGGCGGAGGAAGGTGAGTATGACGACTCTGACTTTTAACTAGCGACAGGCGTGTTAGTTAGGGCAGCTACGAGGGTGGCTGCCTTTTTATTTCAAAATGGGAGGAAATATGAAGAAGGAAAATGTACTTTTAAGAAAAGAACAATGCCCTGCTTGTGCCAGCAAAGGAAATGACACTAGCAAGGATAACCTGGCGGTCTATTCTGACGGCCAAACCCACTGCTTTGCTTGCGGCAACCACACAGGCTACGGGAGCAAGGAGGCACTAGGTGGGGTAAAAGTAAAAAAGAAGGATGATAGCTGGCTTAAAGACTACAGAGGTGAATACTTTAGCTTGCCAGATCGCAAGTTAAGAGCTGAGACTCTTGAGAAATACAAAGTCAAGGCTGAAAAGGACAAAGACGGTAACATAATCAAACACCATTATCCCATACACGATCAAAGCGGTGCGATGGTGGGCATAAAAACCAGGATTGTCCAGAGTAAAAAGTTTTTTGGCAGTGGTGATACCAGCAAGGACAACGCTTTGTTTGGACAGCACCTGCACAGCGGAGGAGGTAAGTTCCTCACAATACTTGAAGGCGAGCTAGATGCAATGGCAGCTTATGAGATGTTCGGTAGCAAGTTTACTTTTGTCAGTGTAATCAACGGCTCCAACTGCATAGATAACATTAAAGCCAATTTAGTTTGGATAGATTCTTTTGAGACTGTAGTTCTTGCTTTTGATAATGATCAAGCTGGTATGGATGCAGCAAAGCAGGTGGCACCAATACTTGGACCAAACAAATGCAAGATAATGGAGCTGTCAAAGTACAAGGATGCTTGTGAGTACCACATAAATAATGAATCCAAGCTATTCTTGCACGAATGGTGGGATGAATCTAGGTATTACACTGTATCTGGTGTTGCTAGTGTAGAGGATATGCGCAATGCTATGATGGAGTACAGAGACACTGAGCTGATACCGTTGCCCGATTCGTTTGGCAATCTAAATGAGATGATGCGCGGTGGCGTGGCCCGTGGTGAGCTTGTCTCTATCATTGCACACACATCTATAGGTAAGACAACAATACTCAATGAGCTGATCTATCACTTCTCAAGAAAAACAAAGGAAAAGATAGGCTGCTTTATGGTTGAGGACAACATAGACGAGACGATCAGGAAAGTAGTGAGTGTCCACACTGGTGAGAATATGCAGCTGCTCAAGCCAAACGATTTAGATGTAGATAGGATTATGAATGATGCTGTTGAAATAGGATTTGCATCCAAGATACAGCTACACGATGACGGCGGAGGAAGCATAGATTTAGAAGAGATGTTCAGTAAAATAAGATATTTTGTTAAAAGTTTAGGATGTACTGTTATACTTGTTGACCCATTACATACTGCAATTAAGAATTTATCTAATGAGAACATCGAGGAAGTTATGGATAGATTTATTAAGCTATGCAAAGAGACTAAAGCTACTGTGATACTGAGCACACATACAAGGAAGCCAGACGATGGTAGCCATCCGCACAAGATCAGTGAGTATGATGTCAAGGGCAGTGGTGCGATACCTCAGGCCTGCCATACTAATATATTGTTTTCCAGGGACAAGCTATCAGAGGATGACTATGAAAGAAATGCAACCCGCATCCGAGTTCCTAAGATGAGAAGAACTGGCCAGACAGGTGAAGCTGGATGGACATATTTCAACAGCGAGACTGGAAGACTAGAGAAAGGACATATGCCCACATTTGGTGACAGCGATGCGGACTTTTAGTTGTGACATAGAGACTGATGGCATAGATGCTACTGTTGTTTGGTGTATTTCTGTTCACAATATAGATACGGATGAGGTGACTACGTTTGCTGGCACCTGTCTTGACTTGTTTAAGTCCTGGGTAGAGACAGATGCTGACTGTCTGATCTTTCACAATGGCATAGCTTTTGATGTGCCAGTGCTAGAAAGACTACTGGATGTAGACTTTAGCAGCGTAAAGATAGAAGACACGTTGATTATGAGCCAGCTTTACAAACCCAGGCTAGATGGTGGCCATTCACTTGCGGCTTGGGGTGAAAGACTGGGATTTGCCAAGGGTGATTACGAAGACTGGTCCAAGTTTACAGAAGAGATGCTCAAGTATTGCATCAGAGACACTAAGGTGACCACTAAAGTATACAAGTATCTCTTAAAGAGTAAGCTAAGTGAGGATGCCAAAGAGCTTGAGTATGAGACAAAGAAATATTGCTCGCTGCAAGAAAGAACTGGATGGTATTTTGACTTGCAAGGTGCAATAATTTTGCTCCAAGAAATAAATGAAGACTTAAGAGCTGCGGAAGAAAAGGTACATAAAACATTTGTACCCCTACCTGTATGGCAGAGCAAGACACCTGTTAAAAATAGATTCACCAAGAGAGGGCAGAGAACTAAGCACTATCAAACAGAGGTAGACCTGCAGTGTCACACTAACGATGATGGCGACTATGGTTACTGGTCCTATCCAGAGCTAAACCTGGGCAGTAGGCAGCAGGTAGGAAGACATCTTATGCACTATGGATGGAAGCCTGCTGTACTGACTGAGACTGGACTGCCTAAAGTTGATGAGTCAACACTCAAAGATGTAGACATACCAGAGGCTAAGATCATTGCCAGGTATCTTATGCTGCAAAAAAGACAGGGACAGGTAAGCAGCTGGGTCGATGAGTATAATCACAAAACCAAAAGGATACACTGCAGAGTACACACGATGGGAACTGTAACACACCGTATGTCCAGCAGCAACCCAAACCTGCAGCAAGTAACAGCAAGCAGCAAGGAGTATGGAAAAGAAATGAGAGCTTTGTTTACTGTCCCAGAGGATAAAGTAATTGTTGGAGCCGATCTATCTGGACTTGAGCTGAGATGTTTAGCACATTATATGAAAGATGCAGGGTATACTGAAGAGATATTAAGTGGTGACATACACACAGCTAACCAAAAGGCTGCGGGCTTGAGCACCAGAGATGAGTCAAAGCGTTTCATCTATGCTTATCTTTATGGCGGTGGTGATGATTTGATCGGTAAAATATGCGGAGGTGGTAAGAAATTGGGAAAGAAAATTAAACATCAATTCCTATCCAACACGCCAGCACTGGCCGTTCTTAGAAAAAGAATAGAGCAGGCAGCAAAGAAAGGTTGGATCAAGACTTTGGATGGAAGAAAGGTCTATGTTCGTAGCCCACACTCAGCACTTAACTTTCTGCTGCAGAGTGCTGGCTCTATCATAGCCAAGAGAGCTTGGGTAATCTTTCATTCGCTTGCTTATCAGTTTGACTACAAGCAGCTAGGAGTAATACACGATGAGATACAGATAGAGTGTGACCCTACAGATGCAGAGGTTATTGGCAAGCTAGTTGTCCAGGCTATGGAAGAGACAACAGAATATTACAAGCTAAATTGCCCCATTACAGGTGAGTATAAAGTAGGCAAGAGCTGGAGTGAAACACACTAGAATTTTAATAAGAGAGGAGTAGACGATGAAGTCTATAAACACAGTAGTACAAGATGTATATGATCTAATGGAGTCAAAAGATTATTCTGGAGACTTAAACTCGATAGCTATGCAGGCTGGTCGAGAAGTAGAGGAGGCTTTAAAGCAAGCCTTCGAGCCGAGAGAAGACAAACGCGGTCTGAGGATGTCAGCTCTGGGAAGATGTGAAAGGGCACAATGGTACAATTACCACGGCTACAAGCCCGAAGAGATAAAGGGTGAGGTCTATCTTACCTTTTTACAAGGTCACATACTAGAAGCGGTGCTGGTTGCTTTGTTAAAGTTATCAGGACACACAGTAGAGGACCAACAAAAGAAGCACACTTTGGAAGGTGTGAATGGTAGCCAAGACTGTACCATAGATGGTGAGTTAGTAGACATTAAGACAGCAAGCGCCTGGTCCTGGGACAATAAGTTCCAAGAGACTGGCCTTACTGATGATTCTTTTGGATACATCAAGCAGCTATCTGCCTACGGTAAAGCAGACAATAGAAAGAAAGGATACTTCCTAGCTTTCAACAAGAACAAATCAACACTAAAGCTATGTGAACAAGAGCTAGAGCAAGACATAGATACTTTTGTTGTTGATTTAAAAGCCAAGATGGAATTAGACACACCGCCTATGAGACTAGCCAACGCTACAACTTGGAACAAAGCCAAGACAGAAGAGAAGCTATGTATGACGTGTGCATTTTGTGGGTTTAAAGAAGACTGCTTTGGTAGTCTGGAAGCAAGGCCTATTCCATCTGGTAAGATAACTAACTATTATGTATCAAGTGGAGCCGACTTTTGAAACAACTACCTGAACTAAAGGCATACATCGCAGCAACCTATGATGTGTGCCTGATCTGTGACGAATTAGAAATAGAGCCTGACGAACTTCTTGACGCTTTCGAGAAAAGATTGATAGAAAAGCAAGATAGATTTTTGGAGGAATTTGAGGAGAGCTACTGATGGATTACATAAGCTTAAGCGTAACTTTCATATTGCTTGGTGCTGCAGGCATATACTTTACGCACAAACAAGCGTATCAAAAAGGAATTACCGATGCTGTGCTTATGCATAGAACTGGTAGATTAAAATACAAAGACTATCTAGATGACAACGGTGAGCGTATGGTTGACATAGAGATAGACCCAATAGAGGATGATGAATGAACAATCAAATAGAAGTAATAACTAAAGAAGGTGTTTCACTAGTGGACTTAAATTTACAGGATATTGTCGGCTATACCGAAAAGTATGGTAGCTTACTAATCACTAGTGTGGATGGTATGATGAGTGATAAAGATAGAATTGTGGCTATACTTATAGGTGACAAGAAATGAACACACTACCAAATGATTACCAAAATTTTATAGCACTGAGCAGATATGCAAGGTGGCTGCCTGAAAAGAATAGGCGAGAGACGTGGAAAGAAACTGTAGCTAGGTACTTTGACTTTATGGAAGAGCACCTAAAAGAAAACACTGAGGGCGAGCTAACCCCTAAGACCAGGAAACTTCTTGAAGAAGCTGTGCTTAACTTAGATGTTATGCCTAGTATGAGAGCACTGATGACTGCTGGTAAAGCATTGAAAGATAACAACATAGCTGGATACAACTGTGCTTATCTTAGTGTTGATCACCCTAAAGCATTTGACGAGTGTTTGTATGTGCTTATGCACGGTACTGGTGTAGGCTTTAGTGTAGAGAGACAGCACACCAACAAATTACCAGAAGTGCCAGAGGAGATGGTTGACGTTGATGATGTTGTGGTTGTGCAAGACAGCAAGGAAGGCTGGCAGTCTGCATTTAGAAAACTAATCAACTACCTGTACAACGGTGAGATGCCTAAGTGGGACTTCTCTAGGATAAGACCTAAAGGCGCCAGGCTATCTACCTTTGGTGGCAGAGCCAGTGGCCCAGAGCCCTTATTAGATTTGTTTAACTTTGCTACCAATCTATTTAAAGATGCAGTTGGCCGCAAGCTAACCAGCTATGAGTGCCACCGTATGATGTGCAAAGTAGCAGAGGTAGTTGTAGTGGGTGGTGTTAGACGTAGTGCGTTGATTTCCCTCAGTAATTTAACTGACGAGCGTATGCGCAATGCTAAGTCTGGACAATGGTGGTCTGATACACCAGAGATGGCGCTAAGTAACAACAGCGTGTGCTATACAGAGAAGCCTGACATCGGCATCTTTATGAAAGAATGGCTGTCACTGTATGAGTCTAAGTCAGGTGAGCGTGGCATCTTTAATAGAGAGGCTGCTGTCAAGCAAGTAGAATCTATAGGCAGACGTGACACTGATCACGACTTTGGATGCAATCCTTGCAGTGAGATCATCTTAAGAGATGGACAGTTCTGTAATCTAACTGAGGTAGTGGTGAGAGCAGAGGACACACAAGAGGATATGTTACGCAAGGTAAGGCTAGCTACTATACTAGGCACGTTCCAGGCTTCACTGACAAATATCAAACGATTAAGGCCTAAATGGGTACACAATACAGAAGAAGAATCTCTCTTGGGAGTCTCTTTAACTGGTATAATGGACAACTCTTTTATGAACGGAAGTGCAAGCAGAGGACATCACGGTAAGAAGTCCTTGCCTGACTTCTTGATTGAACTCAAAAAGCAGACAGTAAGTACAAATAAGAAATGGTCTGCAGCATTGGGCATCAACCAGGCTACTGCAATCACAGCTATTAAACCAAGTGGTACAGTTAGCCAGCTAGTTGACAGTGCCAGTGGCATACACACTAGACACAATGATTATTACTTTAGAAGAGTAAGAGCAGATGCCAAAGACCCAATAGCACAACTTATGGAAGATCAGGGCATCCCCTGTGAAGCGGATGTTATGAAGCCTAACAGTGTTAAGGTATTTACGTTCCCTATGAAAGCACCCAAAGGTGCTGTGACCAGGAATGAAAGAACAGCTATCGAGCAGCTAGAGCTTTGGCTCACATACCAAAGATACTACTGTGAGCACAAGCCTAGTGTAACTGTCAGTGTTAGAGAACACGAGTGGATGGAAGTAGGTTCTTGGGTGTATAAGCATTTTGATGAAGTCAGTGGTGTTAGTTTCTTGCCACACTCTGACCACACATACCAGCAAGCACCTTATGAGGATTGCAGCAAGGAGCAATATACTGAGCTTGCTAAGAAAATGCCAAAGGCTGTAGACTGGGACTTGATCAGCAAGTATGAATTGACAGACTCAACAGTAGGAACTAAGACACTAGCCTGTACTGGTAGTGTATGTGAATTAGTTGATTTGGTTGAGGAAGAACGAGATGTCGAATGAAATACTTAATGATATTAATGCTGCTTACAGGATGTGCTGAGTTTCAGACCAAGATAGATATGCACAAAGATGAAAGGCTAATCTGCAAGGCAGAAGATATGACTTTATGTAAAGGGTGGAGGACAGAATGAAAATACTTGAGAACATTTTATATACCGTTTATTTTATAGCGGGTATGGTTTCTACGGGTTGTTTAGTTTACATAGTAATATGGCTAAATGCTCTTAGGAAAGGGTGGCTTGTATAGCACGATGTTAAATAATAAAGGAGTTAATATGTTAGAGAAAATAAAGAACGGCGCTGATGGTGCAATAGATGTTGGCATCAAGTTAATCAGCCTATCAATTATATTGCAGGTTATCTTTGGACCAAAGGTAGCTTTCCTAACTGGAGATGTAATTGGTTCTATACTAGGTATAGTATGGACTTTAGGAAACGGTGGACTAGCAGGCATCATTGCTGCTGTTATTATCTGGAAGCTACTCGACAAAGACATAGTCGATGAGCTCAAAGACTAAGCCTAAAAACTCTGGCGGTCTTGTTCAAATGGACAGGACTGCTAGACTCTACCAAGAACTCAGAAAAAAGAAAACAACCAAGCCGAGGGAACTATGGAAAAGGGACTGGACAAAATAAACCCTTCACATTATCAGAAGGGAAAGATAGAAGTAATAGATTTTATATTAGACCAAAAGATGAGCTACCTAACTGCAAGTGCGTGTAAGTATTTGTGTCGCTGGGAGCACAAACATCTTGGTGAAGGTAGACTAGATGATCTGAGAAAGGCACGCTGGTTTATTGAAAAGCAGATAGAAGAGATACTCAAAGAAGAAAACATCAAATGATTATCTTTCACATAGCACCAGTGGTCGCTAGCCGAGCACGAGTTACACGCTGGTCCACATACTTCCCAAAGAAGTACACACAATTCAGAAAAGACTTTAAAGAATTACTTGAAAAATACAAAGCATCACCAGTTGATGGATTGCTATATGTCAAGCTAGACTTCTATGTCCAGATACCTAAGTCCTGGTCTAAGAAAAAGATAGCAGAGAAAGAGGGAAAACACTGCGACAACAACGCTGACCTAGACAATTATGTTAAGGCAGCACTGGACAGCTTAGAAGGTAAATACTACAACAACGACAAGCAGATAGCTATGATCAGAGCAAGAAAGTATTGGTCTAACAGTGGCCGTATTACGTTTGAGATGGAGAAGCTATGACTCAAGAAGAATTGCAGCACATAGCGGCTGTTAGATTAGATACGCCAATCACAGCAACCACCAACGAGTTCTGTACATTTGATGGGCACAGTGACGAGTATGTTATTGAGTTTAAGTGTAGAAGAACACATTATGATACACAGCTTATAGAGCACAAGAAGTATACAGCCAACCTTGATCAGGCTGACGAGAGCGGAAAAGAATTCTTGTATATAGTGTCCACGCCAGAGGGTGAGTATGTATTTAATATAAGCAAGCTAAAAGAAGAGGGCTATGATTTTAAATGGGAAGACAGACGTATGCCATCAAAGACTGACTTCGGCGGCAAACAATATATAAACAAAAGAGTAGGTTATATATCTACTTCTTTTTCTTCTTAGTTTTAGATTGAGACATTAGCTGATTCATCTTCATATCTAACGCTTGGTTTTTAGCAACCTCGTTAGCTTTCTTATCAAACTCTTTGTATCCAGGTACTATCTCTGTTCCACAAGCCATTAGTTATCCTTTCCAGTTAGTTTCTGTATTGGTTTGAATCCTACTCCAACCGCACCAAGAGAGCCATCAAGACTCTTAGCAAACCATTCCACTAAATCACCGCCAACACTGACATCCTCTAGACCGTCTTCATCAGCAGTCCAAACAGGAGTAATCAGAGTATCATAAAGCGTATCAATGGCGCCAATAGCCGTACCACCTAACCCAACCGCTGCGCCTTCTGAGAATCTTCCAGCACCGAAGACTAGTCCAACTGAACCAGTTAAACCCATTCTATCCAAAGTCTCTTTAAATGATGGGTCTTCAAAGTCTTGTCCCTTGATTGCGTCTTTAAGCATTTCACCTGTAAAAACAGCAGCATATGCAAATGCAATTGCTCCTGCCACACCAACAGCAGCTCCATAGTCTGGAGTACACTGCTTGGGGTTCAGCTTTCTAAGTAGTCTCTTAACTACTGTATTGCCAAACACAACAGGGAATGTCTTAAGCTGTGCAAAAATAGCAAGCCTAGGATCGGACATCCATAATGGCTTGTTGCTAGCTCTTGGGTGTACAACTACATCATCAACTACCTTCTGCATCCAAGGTATAAGCAAGTCTCTTACAGTAACATCAATCTCTCTTACATCTTCCTTCTTCTTTTTCTTCTTGTTAGCTGGAGCTACTTGTCTTGTCTCTCTCTTGACTACTGTATCTAATACGTCATCTCTTGTTATGTCTATCTTGACTCTGCCATTCTCACCTCTGAATGCATTAGCGATCAAACTGAAGTCTTCTCTAGTCAATCCATTTTCTTTCAGCTCACTGTCTAGCCTGCGCTGGTCTATGTCTTTTATGTCGCCAGCTATGATGCTGTTAGCTCTGTGGTTTAAATTAGCCATCCAAGCTTGAGCGGCCCAGTTCCTATTAAAGTTAGTAAACTGCGTGAGCATACCACCAAGAGGAGTTCTAAAGTAAATGCTAAGAACCTTGTTTGTATCTGTTGAGAATATCTGATCTAATCTTTCATTGACCCTTGGGTCCAAGTTAAATCCAAGCGTAGCCATAGCTGTTGCACTTTCGCCAGGAGCTATGTATTTACCAGAGACGCCCTTCCTTGTACCATCTATGGCATACTTAAATGCTTTAGGCAGTGTAGCTAACATATTACCAAAGCCAGCTCTCTCGCCTATCCAAGCAAGCTCTGATAGTGATGATAGCGTTGCTAGTCCTAGGTGGGTTATAGCGCCTACAGTAGTGGCAACTTTAGATGCGGCCAAAGCATTTGGGTTTGCATCTTTCTTGTATATGTTGTGTGACGCATCATACAAATCGTAAGCTCTATTAACCTCATCTTCTGTAATCTGGCCAGCTTTGTTTAGTTTAGATAGTTCTGCTTTTAATTTAGATGCATCCTTTCCAAAAATGTTAGCTGATGCAACACGGGTTGCTGCATTCTGCAAATAATTAGTAAGAACCTTTTCTATATTCTGCTCTCTAAAACTAAGTCCTTCTGCTTCTGCTAGGGCGTCTAAGTTTGACCAGGCCTCACTTCTAGATTTCTCAAAAGACCTTTTTGTTTGCCCTTCAAATGCTGGTTCATCTGGCCTGTCTATCCTGACTGATGGGTCATAGCCATTTACAATTCCTTCGGCTATCTCAGCCGCCTCTTCTTTTGTAATTTCTTTGACCTTTCCACCTTTATCTTTAACTGCCTGCTGGCTAGACTTTACAAGAAGATCAATAAACTTATCTTTGTTGGCTTTAACTGCTTCCTTGCTGATCGGGTTGGTCAAGTAATCTTCTACTGACTGTGACTCTGCCAGCAAGCCATTGTCTACCATATCTTTTCTTACAATCTCTATTTTGTTTTTTATTGTTTGTATGTCACTAGCTAGCTGTGCCGTGTCACCCTTGAATTCTGCTGGCAAGTTTGCTTTAGGCCTCTTTGGGTCTATCTTGTGCAGTATATATTTACTCATCTCTGGGCTGATGTCTTTACCTATCTGGCCAACAAACATCTTCTTATCAGAGTATTTGTTAATTATGTTGATCACATCTTTTAGATACTGACCACTCTTTCTTTCTTTCAAGTTAAAGAAATTATCTCTTACACCTTGCTCGCCAGTTCCAGTCTCTGTTGCTTGGAACATCTGTAGTATTCTATTGGCACCTTGATATACAGCACCAGACTTGGCTCTGTTTCTTACCTTAAGTAGCGGGTCTGTTCCTTTAAATGCAATAGCACTTGTTAGCTGTTGTGCTGACTCCTTAACATCAACACCAATAAGACCCTTTATTGCCTTGTTTCCTTTTTCTGCAAGCAACTTAAATTCTGACTCATAGCCTTTGCCTTCTGGAAGTTTAATCTGTCCTTCGACTGCATCTAAAGTATCTGGTGCATTAGCTAGCAAGTCTCTGTTGTAATTTTTAACTAGTCTTCTTGCAGTAGCTAAGTCTCTGTTCTGCTCTCTTGCCACGCCAACTGCACCTGGAGTAGACACAGCACCAGCGATAGGGCCAGCAATAATCGCTTCTTCTCCTATCTCCTGCAATCCTTCGGATGTTCCTAGTTTTCCAGGGTCTTGGCTTGTTCCTATTTGTAGTGCTTTCTGACCAGCCTCGGTAGCCATCTCTGTGCCTACAATACCAGCACCAAATTTAGCACCTTTTCCTATCTGCTTGGCTAGCTTGTCTCTGTTTGTATTAACAAGCTTGACCAAAGAATCTCTTGTTGCATTAACACCACCATTGCCAAAGGCCTTGGTTAATAATTTAGATGTCTCAGTTGCACCTCGTCTTGGTGCGATCAGGTCTAGGTAAGTGACACCCATACCTACGGTCGCGGCCCAGCTTTTCTCTGTTGGTGTCAGCTCTCTGCCAGCAGCCTGCTCGTGCTCTGCAAGTGTATCTGCAAAGTTCATATTGTATGTAGTAGCAGCGGTAGCCCAGTTGATTGCAGTGCCCAGTATCTTAGTCACTGGTGTTGGTATTGCTTTCATAGTGTTACCTATAGCAAACCCAAGCATAGGGGCTATAGTATTCATAGAGTTTAGTGCAGCTTTTTCTTTCCACCACTCAACTGGCTTCTCAGACTCAAGTAATCTACCAGGGTATTTTGACTGAAATCCACCCAAGATTCTTTCTTGCTCTGCAGCAAAAGCATCAATAGATGGTGTATCTATTCCTAGTATATCGCCGAAAGCTGATGCACCTTCTCCCTGCATCTGTAAGTATTGAGGAAGAGACGCTTGTCCAGCACTAAGTCTTCTTAGTCTTTCCTCGTCTTCTGCTAATGTTGCCATAGTTTAAAGCCCTAGTTCTCGTTCAACCTGCGCAAATGCTTCTTCTCTTAGTTTGTCCATTCCTCCAGGCTGTTGAACAGCTAAAGGATTTAATTCTGCCATTTGTTGCATAACAGAAGCAACTCTATCCGCTACTCCAGCGGCTTCATCATCATCTAGGCCACCGAAGAATGAGTCATATCTTTCTTTTACTAAAGACACCAGTCCTTTAGAAAGACCAGTAGTCCCAAGAGAGCCAAAAGGAGATTTGCCTTGCAGTGTTGCTTGTGCCTTTGCTAGTGCAGCTTTGTTAGTTGCTACATTAGATTCTATTTCAGCAAACCTTTTCTGTGGGTCTCCCATAGCAGCTCTTTGTTTTGGAGTTCCTCCGTAGTAAGACATAAGTTGTCCTAGTCTGTTAAGTCTTGTATCTCCAGGCTGTCCACTCATAGACTCATTTAAGAACTCAGGGTTCTTTAGGTTTTCCATCATTCTCTGCATAGGGTTAAGACCAGCTACTCTGTCAGCCTCTGCTTTAGCTGCAGCTTGTTCAGACTTACTGGCATCAAATGCTTTTTGAGTAGCCATAACTTGATCGAGCTGTTGTTTTTGAAGGGCCTGTTGCTGTGCAAGTCTTTCGTCTTTAGTGGCATAATTAAGCATACCAACTCCTCCAACACCTGCAGCAGTTCCACCGATTGCTAATGGGGAAGGTCGTTTTAAAACTCTTGTGGCCGCAGAAGCGCCTCCTGTAAGAGGAGTAGCGTTAGACGTTCTCATATTCACACCACCTTTTCTTCCAGTGTTTCTAGCCATCTGATTAACCCCTTGAGGCATAGTAAACCCAGGATTAGCAGGCGTTCCTTCTTTTCTAAAGAGCCTGTCCATTAATCCACCTGTTCTGCTTTTCATAGCGTTGCCAGCCTTAAGAGCCTTGTATCCAGTCAAAGCACCTCTTCCTGCCAGGCCAATAGGGCCTCCAAATATAAGACCATAGCTTAAAGCCTCAAGAGGATTTTCTTTTATAGAACCACCAATTCTTTGAATTAAATTTCTGTTATCTTGGACTGGTTGCTGGCCACCGTCTTCAACCCAGGTTGTATTAGGGTCTGCTTGGCAAACTTCCTTGCCTATTCCTACAGCTTTGCCATTTAAATAACAAGTACCCGCCATTATCTTTCTCCTTTAAAATTATTCATTATCTTCCGCCTGTCAATCTTCTTGTAGCACCAACATTACCCCGACCTCCTCTACTACCAGTAGTTCTTGTAGGTTTAGAAGGCTGCGGTCCACGTCCAGTAGGCTTGCTTTTCTTTACAGGAGTTGGTTTGTTCTTATTGTAAGAAACTGTAACTCTCTTAGTTGCAGGTGCTGGCTTCCTTGCATTCTCCCTAGCCTTTCTTGCAGCCTCATCAGCTTCTTTTTTAGCTTTAGCTTTAGCTGCTGCTTCTGCTTTAGCTTTAGCCGCTGCTTTTGACCTAGCTTGTTCTGCTTTAGCTTTAGCTTGTGCTTCTGCTTTAGCTTTAGCTGCTGCCGCTGCTTTCTTGGCTGACTCTGCCTTCTTAGCAACTGCTGGATCAGGTTTGCTTGCTGCTGCTGCAAATTTCATAGGACCAGGAGTAAAGATATTTTCTTGCACTTCTTTCCTTTGAGCAGTTGCTTCTTTAGCTTTAGCTATTTCTTCTGCAACAGAGCCAAGAGGTTCAGTGCTATTAACACCTTTCTTTTGTTGGTAATAATCAACTATACCATCTTTAATACTATCATCTCCTACAATAACATCCATTGCTTGGTAGAAAATATTTGACGCATTAGTCATAAAATTATTTGTCTTAGGGTTTTTACTGCTGTCCACAAAATGATTTATCACAGTCTCTGAGCCAGCTTTTCCTTTTATTTCATTAAATGCTTTTTCATCTATCTCACCTTTGTTAAGAGCCTCAATGCCAGCAGACTTGTAATCGCCATATCTATCCCAAGCTTTTTGTTCACCCATACTTCTTTCATCATTAGGACCAAATGCCTTTAACCCTTCAACGATTCCATTAATTAAACCAGTTTCCCCAGGGCTCATCTCTGATGCTGGTACTTCATAGTTCTGTTGCTCATCAAATATATTTTTAATCTCTTGTGCTGGTCCTTTAGCAAATGGTGAGTCTTCTCTTTTAGCGTCAAATATACTAGTATTTCTGGCCTCCATCTGGCCAGCATTGTTAGCAAGCTGCATAGGTGTAGCGTCTGTAACATCAGATATGCTAGCTTGTGGCTCAGTAAATCCTGATCCGTAGTTTCTCATATACCCACTAAAGTCTGCTGTTGGGTTGCTAATCTGTGTGTTGTATCTTTGTTTGTCTAATTCTATTTTCTGTGCGTCCA
>UEXN01001949.1_pt1 | contig 15323 bp, 12 predicted proteins | sample 1796711 | NCBI WGS metagenome assembly UEXN01 (sample SAMEA4772470, study PRJEB27181) | metagenome | reverse complement strand
GTAACCAATTAATTGTCTTCTCCATTACCTTCCAATTTGAATCACCATGATGTAACCATTTTGTAGACTTCCATCTTACTGGAGACATCACATGAAGAACTCGTCTTCCAAATAGTGGATGGTCTCCGTACTCTTCATATAACTTGTTAAAACCCATTTTAAATCCTTATTATCTTAGTTAAATATACAACCATTTTGCTATACCAGTCAAGGAAAAAATGGGGGGAAATTAATCCCCCCAAATTTAACCATTTAGAAATTAACAGAAAGTCCTAAGTTGAAATTTCTTGGTGTACCCAAGAATACTTCAGCGTTATGTGCAAGGTGCATTTTATCACCATACCCATTGTACTTACTATTATCTACTGCGTCTTGAACATAAACATTATCAAGAGCGTTAAAAACATGACCATGTAAGGTCATATCAAGTCCTGCTATTTCAGGTAACTTGTAGGACAAGTGTAAGTCTAACTTACCATAAGATGGAGTTTTCCATACTTGTGCTCTATCTGCATCACCATCAACTTCACGACTATCTGGAGACCAATCTGAAAAGTGATTATCGTACCACTTATACAGACCTTGTACTCTTAAACCATCAATTGGTTTTAGTGTAAGACCACCGACATAAGATGTCTGTGGCATATCACCAACCATTAAACCATTAAGAGCATATCTATACTCAGTAGATGTTTGTCCAATAATTTGATTATCATCATTGTATTCCATCTCGGTATAGTCACCATTAGCGTCTCCATCAAAGTACCAATCTCCGATACTTACGATGAAATCAACATCAACCATTTCGTGAAGAGCCACTTTAGACTCTATCTCTACTCCAGAATGTGATTGATTTACACCAGTTAAGTAAATGATATCAGTATCACCTGAGTCACCTTGACCAGTCGTAACAGATTTAGTAAGGTTTCTGTCTTTCCATTGGGTGTTATAAAAACTACCCTTGATAGACACTAACCCACTATTGTACTCTCCACCAATTTCCATAGATGTGAACTTTTCATTAGATGGATTTTGTGAAACATTTCCATCATAATCAATCACATTATCTAAGATTGGTGGTTTCTGTACATAACCAAGGTTTGCGAATGCAGATAATCTATCATCAAGATTATATCTACCACCACCCTTTACTTGAAAGGTTGTGATTGCATCTGCCTCAACAAAGTTATCAATCTTGTTTCCATCCTCATCTACATCAAGAGCAAAATGGTCTTCATAGGTATATCCGATGGTTGAAACACCACCCATACCATACAGACTCATTTTTTCTGCTTCATATTTACCTTGTAAGAAAGCACCAAACCAGTCTACTGTGGTTTCGTTGTGGTAAGCGATAATATCACCTAACCCAACTTTCTTACCATCAGGTGCGTTATCATCGGCATAGTCTACATAGTAGTCTCCACCTAATAAATCACGAACCTCACGAGCGTGTTCAATACCAGCAGTTCTCCAATCAATACCAATCTGAACTTCAAGTTCATCTGATACATCATAGTTTAACTTTGAAATCAAACCATAAGTATCTTGTCTATTGATTGAATTACGAAGAATACCAGTTGACCGATTTTCAACATCAGAGAAAGCAGAATCTACATTAGCAGAGTTCTGTTCTATTTCTGAGTTCCAATCCCAAGTCCAAGGTGAACTTGCATACCAAGCATTTCCTTCTATCGCGGGTGTCCTACTTACGCTACCATAAGTTCCTGTACCACCACCAGAACCACCGCTCCAATATGCTACTGAACTTAACCTCATGTCTTCATTGATATCATAGAAATGATTCAAATTAACAAGTGGTTTATGAAAGAAGTTTTCTCTTTCATTGATGAAGTTAGGGTTATACCTATCTTCTGTTTTTGCTCCATACATATAATAGTATTGTTTACCATTGTATGATGGGTCAACAGGGGCAACATTCTGATTGAAAAACCTACCAGCTTCATGTTCAAACTTTTCACCTGCTACATAAGAAGAATCATCATAACCATCAATGTCTCCTGCTAAGTCTTGTGAATAAGTTGCTATGTTCTGTTTGTATAGGTTTTGACCATGTCGTTGTGGTGCTCCTATTGCGTATAACTCAAACCTTTGGTCATCACTTACGGCATAACTTGCACCTGCATAGTATGCCCATGCGTCTGTCCAAGTCCCATCAATGAATCCGTCACCAGTTTTACGAACAATAGTACCACTAAGTGCTAACTTATCGTTAATAAGACCAGAGTTGTAGTTAAGAGTTGATTTTAAAAATCCACCTTCTCCTACTTCTTGTTTGATTTTCCCACCTTTCTCTTGAGAGGCTGGGTCTGTTATTATGTTCATAGTTCCACCAATAGATGGTGTTGCAAGATTAACGGCTGATAGACCTCTTTGCATCTGAATTGAGGAAGTAGCATCACCTACTCCATCCCAATTAGACCAATAGACCCATCCGTTCTCCATATCATTTTGGGGAACACCATTTATCATAACTGCAACATTTCTTTGATTGAATCCACGAACATTGATGCGAGCATCGCCTGCACCACCACCTTGTTGAGTTGCGTATACACTTGGTGTAGTATTAAGAATCATTGGAATGTCTTGTGAACCAAGACGAACTTCCATTTCTTCTTTAGTTACATTAGTGTATGCAACGGGGGTTGTTTCGTCCGCTCTTGAAGCTAATACTTCAAGTGCTGATAATGCCACCACATCAGTTGCTAATGCAAAACTAAGTGTTGACACGATATCTGACACACTAAGAGACTTAGTATGTGAGACATAACCAATGAATGAAGCAGTAATGTCAAAAGTACCTGGTCCAGTTTCAATGGTGAATTTTCCTTCACCATCGGTAACTCCACCGAGTTCGGTTCCCTCAACAATTACATTCGCTCCAACAAGTGGTTTTGAGTCTACATCTGTTACAACTCCAACTACGGCTTGAGCAAACAAACCAGTTGTTATCATAATAGATGTAATTAGATTACGAAGTTTCATAATCGTTCTCCTATCATTGTTGTTATGAAATGACGCATTTTTCTACAGGTGCGTCGTCTGCCTGTCCGCTTTTGGTTCTGTAATTTGATTCTAATTCGCATAGTCCTGGTCATCATTATCGCCGGTCATCGGTACAATCTCACACGAATCATTGTTACAAAATTTATCAACATCTGCTTCTTCATTTTTGATAGAACCAAATGTAAGTTTTCCAAGTTTAGATACTTCTTTATTATATGTTTCTTCATCTATTGACTCATATGGCATTTGTTTATAAGCACCATAATCATGTCTTGGTAATAAACTAATACCTTTCAAATGATACTGAAAATAATTCAACACTTGTGGTATCTGACCACCCTCAGTTTTGGGGTCAAAGGTCACGGTACAACTAACTTGATTGTCTGCCCAATGTCTCTGCATAAATGCTGCTAAAGAGAATTGTTCCCATATGGATAAATCACCCACAGTGCGTATTCCTTCACCGACATCCACTGGAACCTCAACAACCATTGTTGTATCTTCTGAACCAAATGCTGGTTCTACTTTGTAATTGTATTTTTTTAATGGTTCTAATAGTTCAGAGTGTTTTGATAACCTCATTCTCCTAATGTAAAAACGACTCTCAGGGTAATGTAATCCTGGAGTCGCTCCTGCTAATAGTGAAACTGTGCCACTTGGTTTTACCGATGTCGTTTTCACAGACTTAGGTACTGCTAACCAATCAGAATAGATTTTATCCCAATCTTGAATCGTAGTGTATCCCTCTTCTAACCAAGTTCTTAAATTTTCCATTCCATTCTTAGTAATAAATTGTGCGACACCACTAACAGAACATCCAATTCTTCTGTTTCTTAACATCACACGATTTGTATCCGACCAATGAGTCTTACCAAGTGTTACCGTTTTTGCATATAGATAAGCATACTTTAATGTTTTTTTATAATCTTCTAATGAATCATGATTTGCAGGAAATGTTTCTACAAGACAACATAACTCATATGATTCCAGAGATTGTTCTAAACAAGGATTACCACCTGCTACTCTATGGTCTTTCCAATCTCCACCATTCTTCATACGAGAATATTTCTTCATGTTCTCTAACCATGCTAATCCTGGTTCACCATTATCTACAATTCTTTTTGCGACATCGGTGTAGTCCATACCCAACTCTGCAAATATACTATTGTTAGATGTCCAACCATATTGGTCACGATGTGGATTTACCTTATAGTTTTTTAAATCTAAATATTCTTCTGAATGTGGGTCTCCGAATACAATTTCAGCAGTTCTTCTTACATTACCTGCTACAACACATTTACCTATGAGATTCATTATATCTACGATTGTTGTAATTGAGATTGGTTTACCACTATTACTATCAAGAACTTTTCTTATTGCGTCATGAACTTCTTCTAATGGTTCGTAACCACTTGCTACACCACCAAATCCAGAAATTGGTTCACCTGCACCTCTTATTTTTGTATAGTCAAACTCCATTGGTGCTTGTCCATGAAAATAACTCTCTAATAATAGTCTTAGAGATTCTACCCAACCTTCACGAGTATCTGGTATTTCAAATACTTGAGTGTCTTTGTCTTTGTTTATCCCTTTAACTACTATCTGTCCAGCACCTTTCGTGTCAAATCCTACACCAACACCCAACATACTTGCATCCATTAAGAATGTGAAAGGTTTTGCATAATCATCTTTTAGTGTTTCGGTTGATACAAATGCACAATTGTTGAGGGCGGCGTATAAACCTTTTTCTTCTGTGATGGGAGTTCCCATAGCCCACAGACCCCGTCCAGGTGGCAAGAATTTCATATTAAAAATTCGGTCATACATTTCTTGTGCCGATTTTTGTGCTTGCCACGGGTTCCACCCTAATTGATGTGAGTCTATCCAATCTTTTTGCATGGAGTAAGTTCCCTCTACGACTCTTCTGATGGTTTCCCACCACTTTTCATTTTTTCCATTTTCTTTAATTCTTGAATAGGTTCTCATGTAAACTAACTCACCCAAACCATTAAAACCAAATGGTGGTTTCTTTCTTTTATATTTATCTATAAAATTTTCTGATAATGTAAACTTCTCCATTCTTAAAATTCTCCGTAATTTTTGTTTAAAATATTCTTCTTCACTATTCTAAGTAGTCTTATATTCATATATTTTGGTAAACTATTTACCCCATTGAACTGAATTTTTTTGCTAATTCTTTTCTGACAAATTCTGAACCTTGATTCATCTTACCTTGTTGTTCTTGACCATTACTTGAACTTTCATCATAGATGAAAATTTGACCATTAGAGGTATCCATTTTACAAGGTAAAGTCATACCATCTGGTCCAAAACGATTTTTGATAATATGCCATCTACCAGTTCCAGAAATCTTATCATTAACCTTACGACTTAAACTCATTACAAAGTCTGCTGTCATAACTTTACTATATGCCTCTGCTACTTTAGATGCGTCAATGACATCTTCTTCTAATGATGAACGATTTGCTTGTGAAGCAGTCCATACTGGTATTTCATATGTTCCTGCCAATCCTCTCAAATCTTCATAGATGTTACCAAGTGCGTGTCTATGTTCTTTTGATGCTGATATATCTCTGAGTAAATCTGCATAGTCAACTATAATCATATCTGGTTTATAACCTGCTAATATGGTTTTTTCAATATGAGCTTCAAGTGAATTTACAGTTGCCGTTCTCGTTGGAAAATACTTTAGAACCAAGTTTCCTGGTAATGCTTTTACTTTCTTTTCTACTTGTTCTTTTTCCCACTTTAGATTCTGCATTGCTATCTCAGTAAATGATGCATCATATCTTAAACCAACATAACTTTCATTCAACTCTAAAGAGTAATGAATTACATTTAACTTCTTCTTTATTGCTGCAGCACCTATTACGACAAGTCCCCATGACTTACCAATACCTGCTGGTGCCACCACTACTCCAAGTTCTCCTGCTGCTAATCCACCTGACATTAACTCGTTAACACTATCCCAACCAGTTGGAACACATTTTCTTGCTGACTCTTCAAATCTCAAATCAATATCAATCTTATAATCATGTCCAATATCTCTTTCAGTACCTGCTTTCATTGCGTCATCAACCAACTTCTTAATACCATCATAGTTCTTAGCACCAAGTAAGTCAACTGATTGTAATATAGCATTCTTTAAATTTTGATTTCTACAGAAGTCAATACATTTTTCTTTAACAAAATCTAAATCATCTGCACTAACATACTTTGTAGCATTTTTTAAGTTTTCAACTACACCCACTTTTAATATATCATTATCTATTTCAGATAGTGCTACTTTTATTGCGTCCATAGTTGGAACTTTTTTATACTTTGTAAAGTATGTTTTTATCATGTCAACAATCCATCTATCAGACTCAGATTCAAAATATTTTGTTTCTAATATATCTAATATTTGTTGTATGAATAGTTTGTCTTTTATTAAACAGACAATTGTCTTTGATTGAAATGCTTTTCCGTAGTTTGTAAAGTTTTCTACTTGACTCATTTAGAACTCAAGAACGCTTGTAGTGTTGTAAAGGAAGACCGAAGCCAATAATCAAGGTTCTTAAATGAATCAAACATCTTATCTTCTAATAACATTTTATGTAAACTTCCTCTACGAAGACCACCATCATTGGAATCCATGATACCTCGTATTCTTGATTTTGCTCTTGCTGGGATGTCAACATCTAACAATTGCATAAGTTTATAATTTCTATGTAATTTTTTACCATCATTTGATATGTTTTCTAAAACCTTTGCTTCTGATTTGTGTTCGTTGGAATACTTAAGAACATCATCTATATTAACTATCTCTTCGTCAAACAAAAGAGGTAGTTTTTTTTGAAGAGTTTTATGACCACAACCTTTAACACCATCTATGTCATCAGATTTGTCTCCATCTAATGTTCTGTATATTAGATAGTTCTTTGGTGTCATACCAAATTCATGGTCAATCCATTTCTCATCAATTGTCATCTTCTTGATTGGACTATAAACAGAAACCTTGTCATTTACCAGTTGATAGAAATCTTTATCCATTGAATAAATTACTTTCTCTGAATCAGGATATAGGTTAGAACATACATATCCTATGACATCATCTGCTTCCATACCATCAAACATCATAGTCTTTATAGGTAGTGTTTCTAAATAATCAAAGAGTCTCACAATTTGTCTTTTCATTGCTTCTTCTTCGTTTATACCATCATGAAAATCAGTTCTATTTAATCTACGATGTACTTTTCTGTTTGCTTTATATTCTGGAAATAACTTTCTTCGTTTAGAAGAACCACCCTTACCATCAAAAACAACAACACAAGCAGTTGGAGATGTTGTTCTAATTGCTAATGCAATTGATTTAAGAGAACCTGCTAACCCACCGACATGAAGACCATCGTCATTAGTTGCTGGGTTAACAGAGAAGTTTCTTATGAATGTATTCAAACCATCTATTAAAAGTATTCTATCGTTCTTATCTGAAAACTTTGATTGATGTTCTTTTTCGTCTACAAGGTCATTGAACATTTCCAAATAGTTCTTTGGCATATTCTATCCCTCTACTTCTTTATCATATTCAACATCTTCACCAATAGTATGGTTTGGTTTTTCTTTATATTTCATAATGAGTTTGTCACAAATCAATTCATATAAATACTCTTTCATACCATCTCTATTTAGTATTTCTTCAAAGTCTTTTGCTTGAAACTTAATATCTTCTTTACCATCAATCTTTAATGTATACCACGCTCCACCAGACTTAACGAGTTTATAGTTCTTAAGAACTTTTAATATACTACCAACATCATCAATACCAGAATCAAAGTAGATATCAAAGTCTGCGTGTCTCATTGGAGGCCCCATCCTATTCTTTACTACTTGACATTTTGTTTTGATACCAATTGTTTGGTCTTGTCCAGATACTTTTTGTTTTATCTGACCAAGGTTCTTTAATCTCAACCGAACAGAAGAGTGGAATGCTAACGCCTTCCCCCCACTTGTTGTCCAAGGGTCTCCAAACATAACACCCATCTTCTGTCTCAATTGATTTGTAAACAAGAGACATATACTTTCACGACTAATGAGATTTGTAACTTTTCTCATCGCTTTTGAAATTACTATTGCCTTGGTTGTCGCATAACCATCTTTATCAAAGTCTGCTTCCATCTCAACTTTCGTAGATGCTGCGGCTACTGAATCAACCACAATTGTGACTAACCTATCTTTGTCTGAACTGCGAATCGTATCTATAATATGCTCTATAGCAGAGAATATGTCTTCAATTGTATCAAGTGGTACATATAACATTTTTTCTAAATCAACACCTATTGCTTCTAAAAAGTCATGACTAACGGCACTCTCTGTGTCAATATAAACTGCCACTCCACCCTTTTTCTGGGTGTTTGCAAGAGTATGTGCTGCCAATAACGATTTACCAGATGCTTCAAGACCTGTAACCTCGGTTATACGACCTACGGGTAATCCACCATCTGGTCGGTTAGATATTACTAAATCTAACATTGATGACCCAGTAGAAACCCAATCTCTAATTGAAGATGGTGACTCAGTAGCCCCATCAAGAAAATATGCGACCTTACCATCCTTGAACTGATTATTTAGTTTATCAGCAAGAACATCAGCAAGTTCGTCTCGTATTGTCTCTTTCTTTTTCATTAATTTCTTTCCTCTATGTAAAAAAGTGGGTAGTTAGGCGTACAATAACAGCCATCTCATCGTTGTTGTAAGATACTACCCACTATATTGATTGTCGTTTTATGAATTAAACAATTCGTCAAATGCGTCACTTACATTAGTGACCTTTGTGGTATCTGCTGAAGTTGTTTTTTCAGTAGACTTAGACTCAGTTGTGTCTTCTTTCGTACCAACACTTTCCTCTTGTACATCATCACTTGGATTCAACCAATTCTGAAGAATCTCTTTCAGTTCATCATATGTGTTTTCTGTAAAGATTTCCTTCATATCAGTTTGATTCTCAACCCAATTTTTCATTTGAGTTTCATCAGATGATACTGGAGTTTGATTTGGTTTTACCCTAATCGTTGTTGTTGGATATGACTTACCAGTTTCTTCTGGCATTTTGACTTCAACTTGAACATCTCTTCCACTCACTGGGTCTGTGATGTCACCATAATCTGGGTCTGCTAAGATAGATAGTAATTCTTCATATACCATCTTTCCGAATCCCCAAAAACGAACACCTTCACCCTCTTCACCACGAACAACTACTGCTGCAAATGTACGAAGTTTAGGAGTGAGTTTCTTAGACAGATTCCAATCCTCACGACTACCAGTAGATTTTAGTCTTTCTGCAAACTCTTGAATAGGGTCTGGATTACCACGAGTAATCGGTGAAAGATATGTTCTTTTATTGATGTCATAGTGAAAATACTGCTCAATAAAAGCACCACCTACTGTGGTGTCATCTGAGAACTTATAAGGTAAAATACGAACAACTTGTTTACCAGGTTGTGGTTTATACATATTATTTGTTCTTGAGGTTGTTGTCTGAAGTGAATTGAGACGATTACGAATTTGGTCTAAATTAAGAGCCATGTTGTTTCTCCTTAAGTGTATTTGTTATTTTATTATTATTCATTGTTTAGTTACTATTTCTGTAACCAAAAATAAGTATCTAACTGAAAGTGAAAACATCAATTTATTTTTAATTAGTTTTGAAATTTTCCCATTCCTTTTCTTCTGCAAGTTCTAATAGTGCTTCAATCAATTGTGGAACAAACTTTGGATTTAATGCTACACCTTTTTTGGTTGGTATTAAATCATCATTATCATTCTTACCATGAACTCTGATATCAACGAATGTGTTGTCTTTATATTCTGATTCCTGGACTACTATAACTTCACGAGAATTTTTTTCTATTATTTTCATGCGATTCCCCATATCTCATTTGTTTCATTTGGATTAAACTTAAAGTCTTCAAAACCTTCTGTTGTGTAATCAACGACTAATTCGTCATCAATATCAAGACCAACTGGATTGAGTACTTCAACACCCACTATGTCACCATGTGTATCATACGCAACTATAACATTGTCATTTAGTTTTTCTCTTTTTGCCTCTGCGGCTTCACTTGTATCTATATATACTTTTTTCATTCATAACCTATTTGTTTTATTTTGAAAATGGTTGTACTATCCCCATTTTCCATACCTAAATATACAACACTTTTACTATACAAGTCAAGTGTTTTTTTTATTATACATCAATTATTTTAAAGAGTTTTGTTTTAATAACTTTTAATCCCTCTTCCCCAGTAAGTAACATAGAGTTACGATAGTTATCCCAAGGAATCGGGAAATTCTTATCCATTGAACCATCGTTTAATAATATCACAATTTCGTTAATTGCGTTTATAGTGTACAATGAATTAGTGTGTTTCTTTCTATGTAAAGAAATTGTATGTGGTAAATGTATACTACTTCCTTTATTAACATTGTAAGTCAACATCATCTGTCTGTGGTTCTCAACATTTTCCAGAATGTAAATTTTGTTGAAAACAACATCATAACTCTCTTTGACGAGGTCAACAATATCTTTATAGTCTCTCCTTGTGGAGAATGAGCATAGTAATTGAGTATTCATTATCCACAATATCCTCGGAGTTTAGATTGTTTTGCTAAACAGATTTCATAATCTTTACTCCAGACCATACTATCTTGTATCATACCACCTGGACCAGACTTTGGTCTACAAGTTTGTACTGCTATGGGTTTACCATCTCTATCATATATCAACGCCTTAATAGTCGTTGTACCATCTTTCATCTTATACTCTTCATATTTCACATCAAACCCCTCTTCCACTTTCTGTCCTTCTTTTAGACCAAGACAATGTCTGTGTGTATCTGAGTTTCCAACTACAGGACAATCAAAGTCATTTAAGTCTGCTGCTTTTACTGGTTCCCCAGTAGGTTTACCATTCTTATCTAATTTATAGAAACCACCCTTACCTTTTTCATACATATCACCATTGTCATCTTGTCGTATTTCATTCTTATACCCAAGACTACCATGAATTAATTCAAAATTTTGATTTGGTATTCCACCTGGGTTAGCTCCTTCTGAAATATCTAAATGCATTCTCTTAATTAAATCTCTGATAAAAGTTTTATTTCCTAAATTTTCTTGACCATTTTTTGCTCCAAGTTTATTCAACTCTTCTCTTTGAGTGTTTAAAGCATCTGTTTGTTTTTCATAATAACTCTTCAAATCCGAATCAAGCATTGGTGGGTCAATCGGTGCTTTTCCAGTTATCATTTTTTCTTGTTGTAACAATCTTACCATTATAGGTATGTCTGTACTTGAACTTAATGCAGTTGCTCCGTCTTCTCCACCTGGTTCTTTATCCTTTAACATCTTTAGATATTTCTTTAGGTGTTTCTTTAATTCTGCTTCGTTTGGTGGGTTTAGTAAGTCTTTTCGTTCACCTGGTTTAAGACCAACTCTTTTAAGAACACCATCCATATATTTTGCTTCTGTTGAACTTATCCCAGGTGGGTTACCATCCTTACCATTCATAAGTCTTCTGTATATCTTATCAAGAATTTCAGGGTCATCAGCAAATTTGTCAAGTCTTTTTGCATATGTACCAACATATTCTGCTTGAAGTTTTCTTTGTTTCTTTATTTCGTCTTGTGTGTCTTTCTCAATCTTATCTGCTTCTTTATGTGCTTCTTTCGGTAGACTCTTTTTTGCTCTTTCATTATTATTTTTTGCTGTTTTAACAGGTCCACTATTTGATTGTTGGTCTGATGAAGTCATCTTATTTGAGGTGTGGTTTATTTGTGCTTTAATTGGTTTTCCATTTTCATCATACTCAACCATAACTACTAAAGTATCGGTTGGGTCATCTCCACCACCACCTGCCATTATTATTTTCTTATACTTATCTATCTTAATACCATTTACTTCTGTCAAACCTGCTTTTTGTAATTCATCTAACCTCTTAACTGCATCATCTAAAGAACCTTTAGAACCACCGATGTGTGAAACTTTTGTATTTTTAGGGTTCATACCCTCTCTTTTTAAAGTAGCATTTACTCGTTGTTTCTCTCTACGAGCAGCTCGTATCATATGTCCTCTTTTTTCTTCACTATTATTACCCGATTTTCTTCCCAATCGTGTCCCTTTTAATTTTTCATCTAAACATCCATCCACATCTTTAGGAGACTCATCCATACACGCCATAGCATATCCAGTTCCAATCTCGTTTACTGCGGAAGACTCAGTTCCTGGTGGTTGGTCTTTACCATCCAATACTCTTTCTTTTGAAGTACCATCTACATCATTTATTTCTTCTTGTGATATTGGTTTATTCTTTGGTTTTTCTTTCTTCGTTTTCTTTTTTAAATCTTTAGGGTCTTTTTCTTTTACTTCTCCTGCTGCCCAAGCATCTGCATTATCTTTATCATCTTTATCATAATAGTTGATATTACCTTTTGGACTTTTTGCTCCCCATCTACCATCGTCCATTCTCCATGTAGTTCCTGGTTTTCGTTTGGGGGCTTCTGAAAGTCTGTTTAACATCTCATGAGTATCTGATAACGGGAAATTCATTTCAAAGAGCATAATGTACTCTAATTTAGCAAGATGCTTATTGTCTGTCAAGTCAATTTTTGTATCAACTTTCTCGTCAAGGCGTTCTAAAACTTCATTAATTACTTGTTCTGTTAAAATCATATTATTCTCCTACTATAAATATCAAGTTGTCAACTTATTTGTTATGTTTACTTCCTCAGAATAGTTTTTTCCTACCATTACTTTTGTTGGATAATTTCCCCTCTCCAATACCATTTGCACACCCTTTAATACTTCCACACCCTCGTTCATGTCAAAATCTAACAGAAAACTATCATAAGTATACATAATTAGTTTGGTTTTTTTGTTTGCTAAATAATCCAACACACCCTTAAGTACTTCGGTATTACGAGTGGTTTCTGTATGTTGTATCCAATAGTTAAATACTTTTTGTGGATTTGGGTTTTCCAAGTTCTTTATTTCAAAATGTGATACTGGGTGTTTTACCACACCTTTTTTATATTCTTTCCACATCTCTTTTACGAATCCATCAACCTTTTTAAAAAATCCATGACCTAAATATTCTTTATCAATACCACCATACAATAATTGGAAACTTTTTTTCTTTGATTCATTATACTCTTCTTTAGTTAGTTTCTTTTTATCAAAATAAAACTTACCTAATTCTTCGTGTATAGAACCATCTTTAAAATCATATCCAACTTGTTCTCCTATTAATCTGATGTGATATGCGTCATAGTCATAACTAACAAGAGAACCTTTTTCATATCTACTTGTAAAACTTTCTCGTGTACCATCTTCTTTTTTAAGTGCTGCAAAGTTAACACCACCGTATCTATTTGATGGTCTTCCAGTACTTGTGTATAAATTGTATTCAGAATAAACCAACCCCTTTGTAGGTCGGTTTGTTGTTTCTGGAAAGTGTTCTAAATATTTACCATTTGTCATTATACCAGAATTTTCAAGTCTTGAATATGTTTTTATTGCTCCGTTATTATACCATTCATAACATTCTTTATTAAAATCTGCTTGACCTAACATTCTACTAACATCTTCAAATAGATTCTCAACTCTTTCTAAATGTTTAGTTAAAGGTACTAAATGATTACAATTTTTTACATCACGATATTGTCTGTACATTTGTTCGTGGGTGGTAGTGACATGGTTTCTCCATTCTATAAGAGAAAGACCACTAAGATATGCTATAAGATTAACATCCATAACATTAGGTTCATCAAAGTAATGATAGAAGTTTTTTGAATCTACAACATATTTTTTGTTAAGAAAACAAAATTCTACTTCACCAAAACACTCTAAATCTGGATGATTGTAAGAAACAACCCAAATCTCTTCTTTGACTTGAATCATGATTAATGATATAGAATTAACACACGGGTGATTAAGATAATCACTCGGTATAACTTCTACCAAACAATCTTGTTCGTCAATTAATTTATTTAGATGTTCTAATTTTTGTTTAGAATCTACTATAACCATTATATATAAGTAGTGTCTAAAATCTGTAGAACTAAATATTTCTGTAGAATTGTGTAAGGTTTTTTAATTTATCAGATATTCCAATATACTCTTGTTCTAATCTTTGTATTGTTCTTCTGTTTGTATCTCGTACTCCAGATTCTTGACGGATACCTTTACTATCATATTTGTCATTTAATATTCCAGATATTTTCCATTCAAGTTGAAACCCTTCAAATAATACTTCACTTATTGTTGAACCAACATTATTAAGTTCTTCTTCACCAACTTCAACAATATTTTTTGTTCCTTTTCTTTTAATAAAATATCGTGTATAAGAACCCTTCTCATAATCTTCTTGGGTTGGGACTATTACACCACTTATAATTTGTTTATTTTTTAAAGAAACATCAACACCTCCAGTTATCTTTAACAAACTTTGATAAAGAGACTCTTGTTTAGTATTTAATTTCTTTGACTTTCCTTCTACAAATCTTGCTAAGGTATAGTAACTTCCATCTGCTTTTATATTGTAAGGACCAGTATAAGTTTTGTTATCTAAAAACAAAGTTCCTTTTGAAAATAAATTTTCTGATATGAGGTTTTTTGGTTCCATTAAAATTCCTCAGCTCGTACTTCACCTGCTTCAATATATATGAGACCAAGTTTTGTTGACCAATCAGTTCCTTCTAAAGAATGTGAAATTGACACTACTTTAAAATGACCATTTTGATATAACGCTGGTACATATGTTAAATGAAATGCATCAAACATCTTTATTCCTGTAATACCATCAAGTGTCACATCAACTTTAAATGGTAACTTAGGTGTATTAGGTGGTAGTGGTAATTCTTTTTTAGAATTTACAATGGTAGCAGATGTCAATATCTTTGTTAATTTAGTCTCTAATATTTCTGATTGACTATTAAAATCAACTGAATTATTTTTCTTTGGTATCAATTTTCCATATGTTTTTGTTGCACTTTCAAGATATAGTTCTAAATATGATTTTGCTTTTGGTATCGTATCATCTAAATCTTTTTTTGCTAAGGTTATTTTTGCATCAACATCTGTAGTATCTTTTTTACTTGCTTCTAATATTGCTTTTTCTTTTTTTAATCTGTTTATTTTTAGAAGTATATCGTCTCCAGTTGAAACTAAATTATTATTATCCTTGAAGAAAAAATGATTTGATATATCTGAATCTAAGTCCATACTATAACTTATATCCC
>UEXN01001224.1_pt1 | contig 15323 bp, 22 predicted proteins | sample 1796711 | NCBI WGS metagenome assembly UEXN01 (sample SAMEA4772470, study PRJEB27181) | metagenome | reverse complement strand
TCAATCTTTCTACAATATTCATTTTCTATACTCGGTATCATATTACCCACACCAGATAAAAATGAATTTGCACCTGCACTCTTTAAAAATTGATGTCTTCTCATACTACCACCAGCAACAATAACATCTAACTCAGCAGGAAGATTTACAACTAAATTATAAGCTTGACTTAAATCACTATGCTCTTCCTTGATACCAGTAATTATATCTTTATCAAAAAGTTCACATAAAACTTCAGCGGTAAAATTCCATTGACCACCTCGACCCGCTCGCATAAACATCCCATGAACGTAAATTGGATTTTTAGTATAATCTCTAATACGACTAAAGTATTCAATTATAGTTTTCTTATCATAAAATCTATCAGGATATAATCCCATAAAAAATGTATTGTCATCACAATCACTATTTGAAATAAACTGTTTTAGATTGATTGTAGGTATCTGAGGAACACCTAAAATTTTAGTTCCTTTGAACTCAGAAACCGATCTATTAAAGTCTAAAATTTCATTTGTATCTAATAATCCAAACTGCGAAGTTCCTGCAGTAGTCATTACAGTTTGAACATTTTCACTTTCTAAAAAATGTAAATACGACTGAGTATCTTTAATACAAAGTTTTTCATTTTCGTTATAAGAAGGTGGGATAGGTATAACACTTGTAGTCATTATAAAAATTTAACTCCATTAAATTTACTTACTATTTCATATTCTTTTTCGTGATCATGAGAAATTATTTTATTATTAACTGTTTCAAAATAATGAGAACAAGTATTCGTATCTTTATAAAAAGAAAATCCAAAACAATTTATTGAATCATACTCAAACTTATCACAACAAAATAATATAGCACAACCACCAACACTAAGTCCACCAGTTAAATTATGTTTTTCAGCAAAAACAGAACTTTCTTTACTGTAGTCAACATGTTCTATATTATATGTAAAATTAACTGAATCTTTTAATACCACAAGCTCATCTTTACTTACAATATCTTCTGGTCTTTTATCTTTCCAGTCACTAAACAAATCAGTAAAGTGTTTGTCTTGTATCATAGTATCAAAATTACTTAACAAATTTGCAATATGAATATTTATAACTCTACAATCAGTTCTAGAACCAACGTGAGTTTCATATCCCTTGTAACTACCTTTGTTACATCTAACAATTAAATCATGAGAATCTATAAAATCACCATGATCTTGTTCTAATACTTTAGGAGAATTTCCTACTATTGCAATTTTCACACAATTCCTCGTAATTTTTTATACTTAGAAAAATTGTTGATGTAATCTTTTTTATCATAATGAGTACTACAAACTGAAAGTAAAACCGAATCTTCAGAACGATAGATTTGTTCGTCCCATATCATTTCTGGAATAAGAACTGCTTGCTGTGGTGACTCAAGTAAATACCGAACTTCATTTATTCCATCTTTACATATAACATCAATTTTACCATTCAAACACACAAGTAATTGTTTTGTTTTATGGTGGGCATGTTTACCTCTAAGATTTTCTGACCTGACACCATAAACGTAAAAAATACGTTGTATTTCAAATGGAACATCTTTTGACTGTTCTATTGGTGTTAAGTTGCCAGTTTCATCAACAACCGTTTTATTATTAAAAAACATTACATCATCTATCGTAGGTAAATCACACATTACATTCCTTTACTGTTTTAATTATATAATTAACTTCTTCGTTTGTTAACTTATCATGAAGAGGAATTGACAGAGTAGACCGTGAAGGAAGTGTAACTTGCTGATGAAAAAAGAACTGTTCGTTATCATCATTAAACTCAGAGAAAACTGGATTCTCATGTTGTGGTTTATAATGAATACCAGTTACTATACCATTATTATTGAAGTATTTTATTGCTACTTCATTGTCTAGTGTATTAATCCTATACAAATGACGACTGATATTTTCCAGTCCAAATTCACTATTGTATTTATTTCGGATTTCGTCTATTCGCTCATATTTCGAGTCTAAGGTCTTAAGATTCCTAGATGCAATAGTAGCCTGCATAGTTGACATGTATGCTTTATATCCAACTTGTTTTTGAACCCTACTCCAAGACTCTTCTGCATATTCCATACCATAGAAACTTAAACTTTTCAGATCATCAATCTTCTCTTTGTTATTAGAAACGACAACACCACCATCCAAAGAAGACAATGGTTTTGTTGGATACATAGAAAACACCAAGAGATCATCTGGATCGCATTCGTCTGCATATTGATTACGATTTAGTTTCTGTGCAGAGTCAACCAACCCATCAGTCAGGGTGTACGATCCTCCCACCCAGTCTATGTTATCATTGAAAGATATATCATAACCAGCATCAACTACTACATTAGGAACAACAGCGGGTATCATGGAAGGCATGTCGATTACTCTTTTAATCCAAGGAGTTCGACAGACTTCACTTTTCATTATGACATACATTGCATATGAGGCACTGAAAAAAGATGCTGCATACTTTGCACCGACATACTCACATACCTCTTGCTCAAACTCACGAACAATTTCTCCGTGAAGAAGATGATCAAAAGTAGAAGTGTCTATTACATGGTTATCAAATTCAAATAGGTTTATCATTAATAAGTTCCAAATCAAAAATATCTTCGTATAAATTAACAGAAGAGGAAATTGTGTAGCCAGAAGACTGTATTATATCAAGTAAATCCGTTCTGTTGTGATAAAATTCATAAGTTTTTATTCCATAAGTTTCATACACAGTGTAAAAATTGGGTTGTGAAGTTAACCTAACTCTCTGTACTAATAATATTGAACATTGTAATTCTAGTAGTTTTTTTAGGCACTCATCTGCATTTGGTAAAATATCACATAAAGCATTTGCCACTACATAGTCATCATTCATAATATCTGCAGGTTCTATGTCTTCATATCCCCGCACAATAAAATTGCCGTTCCATGTTTTTGTTGCAAGATTAACTGCATGTTCAGAATAATCATATCCAATATAATCTTTTTTTAGTTGTTCTACTAGCTTACAATAGACTCCAGCACCAGAACCAATATCAACAATACGTTTTATCTTTGGGTGTGCATTTACACGCTCAATAAAATTATTCCAATGAGGAGGATAATTATCATCAAGCTCTTCTTTATTTCTATTAAGTTGATGAGTAAATGCAGACTCGGAATTTTTCCAAGAATCTATGTGTTCATACATGAATATTTTTCCACTTGTTCACTAAACTTATCAATTAGCAAATTCATATTATTTTGAATTGCAATAGGATGCGTACCTACAAAAGGTTTCGTATAACAGTCCCCTCTATACTCAGGCTTGAATTCATGAACCCCTCTGTACTTTTGTTCTATTACATTTCTATTTATATCTAAAACCCAAGGCATATAAATTTCGGAAAAGTAATTATCTATACAATTGTCTTTGCTTATTTTAGTTTTGTAATATTTTACTTTATCATGAACTTGCTTAGGAAACACATATGAATAATGATACATTTGAATTCCAGCAGAAAGTAAAGTGTTAAAATCTAAATGATCTTCTGCTTGAGGATTTTCTATAGTGTGTGCTATGGTTGGAGGTCTATGTGTAGCCCAATATGAACCGGGATAAACTTTTCGTATTCGTATAAATTCAGCTTTTTCTTCAAACCCACCAAGAACATTATCGAACCCACCGTAGAAAGAACAACTCTTAAATCCAACTGAAGTTGGCTTTCGTATTTTTAAAATTTCTATTAGTCTCTCTATATCATCAGATTTAAAAATTTCATCGCAATCTATATTCCAAATATAATCCATATCATCACGAAGATGTTTCATATAAGCATTACACTGATCATCCTTTTCCTCAAACTGACCATGAACTATTTTAATTTTATTATCGGGATCAGGGAATGATTCTAAAACCTCATTTGTTCCATCATCTGAAGTTGTATATCCTTGTTCTTGCCAAAATTTAACTGGTCCCTCTGAAATTAAAATCTGACTTACGTATGGATAAATAGATTCCAAGCATTCTTGAAGAACATAATTACCATTGAATATAATCATACCGACTGCAATTTTCATAGATCATACTTCTTTCTAATGTTTATTAATTTATCAAAATAATTCCAATACAAATCAGGAACCCCATGCTGAGATCTTATGAATGGTCCCCACTCTCCTGCACGATCCATAGAATATGAAAGAGATTCAAAATTAGGATTAAAATGACTAAAATGATAAAATACTAATTCTTGTTCTATTTCTTTATCCTTTAGGACTATACCTGAAGGATCTTTCCATATAAATCTACCATTGTCTAACAAAGTAACCATAGGAAGATTCCACGGTGCTAGGTTTCCAACAGAAAGACATAATAATTCTATGTTTTCACTTCCAATTACATCTTCAAACAATTCAAGATACTTTTGATCTCCACAGCAACCAAACGGTTTTGCATATTTATTTTCTGGATATGTACAACAATACTTCCAGAAATCTAAACACTTACGTCCTAATTCAGTATTGTTGAAATAAATAATTCCTACGTTATAGTAACCTGGGTTTTCTTCGTTTTTATTTAATTGAATGTGTTTATGTGAAATTAATCCTACATGTTTATCTTTCATATTATCAAAGATAAAATCAATATTAGAATAGAATAATATGTCAGAATCCACATATAAAATATGAGGAAGATTTTCATGTTCAAGTAAAAAATTAGAAAAAAACGAAGACAACATCCAATGAAAAGGACTATGACCATCTTCAATATCCATATTTTCTTTTTTATTTTCTAATGGACAAGATTTATTATTTTTCTTTAGATCTTGAAATGTCTTATCTTTAGAATTTAAATCTTCCTGTGTATATACAACAAGATTAGGGAAATTTAACTCTAAAAGTTTTGTTTTTGTTTTTTCGTCTAAAGCAAGATAATGTAAAGTAAAATCATCAATAGAATTTTCCGTTAATGATTCATACAAACATATACCATAATGTAAATAATTTATATCACTAAGTGTGCATATATGATTCATAAATTAAATCCTAACTTCTATAGGTTTTGAATTGTTCATATCTCTAACATACAGTGCATCACCCCAGTCATGAGCAGTCCATATAGTAACAGCCCGAGTAAATCCAATATCATTTAAATACGAATCAAGCTCGTCAATTTGAACACAATTTTCATATATTTCATCTCTATTTATTTCACTTATTATACAATCAATAGTTGCTAATGTTTCAGAAGCTCCTTTAATAACTTCTAATTCATATCCCTGAACATCTATACTTAACATATTAAAATCTTTTTGTTTTATACAATTATCAAAAATATTATCTAATTTCGTAATTTTTACTTCTTCTGTTTTATTAAATGAAATATTAGGATGTTGCGTTAAATGAAGTTTTGGTTCTAGAATTGAACTAGAAGCACCAGAACCATCTCCACCTACAGTCTCAGAAACATTCATAGAAACGGAACCTACCATATTACCCAAAGCATAATTTAAACACGTATAGTTTTTATTTGAGTCTTTAATGGTTTCGGTTATTATGTTAAAATGCTCTTTTATTGGTTCAAAAAAAACTACATTGTTTATATTATTTTTTTTGTATAGTTCAAGTTCTTCCCCGTGATAACCACCAACATGAAGAACTCCATTTATTTTAATATCAAAAACTTCTGGTAGTATCGCAATATTAATCATTATACTGAAACCATTCTTGCAAGGTAATTAGATTGAACATAATCTTCCAGCGTTCGGAATTGTTTTACTATTTCAAAGTTTTCTTTTATAGCATCCATTTTATCAATATAGTCATTTACTGTCAAGGAATTAGTTAAATCTAAAACTTCATCCTTACTCATTTCATTTATGAGAATCACACCATCCATATTAAAATACTTATCCAATTCAGTAGCGCCATAATATATCGGAATAGTTCCTGTAGCAAAACAATTAGATAAAGATTCACAAAAATTCCATTTATCAATTATGTTTTCAACTACAATCGAAAATCTATAATCATGTAAACTATGACATATAGGTTTCCACCCCAGATTTGGATCGCAGTTTTCTCCTATTGTAACATCAACAACTTTACTAGTATCCTTTAAATACTTTGCTAAGTTATATCTGTATGAATGTAAAGGACACGATTCTTTAGTTGATGATACTTGAGATATCATTTTAGATTTTTCGTGTATTTTAATTTCCCCCTCTCCATAGGAACCACCTACCCAAATTCCACCTGCAGGAATCCATTTACATTTGTGTGGATATTTTTCTACCAGATGTGAATCGGGAGTAAAAACTAATTTGAATCTATCCAAATTTTTTTCTATCTGATCATATACCATAGGCATAAGAGATTTAGATTCAAATAACAAAGCATAACCTTTTATCCTATCAGTAACTGGATGTAGAACATCCCAATTAACAAAAAAAGTTTCATATCCTGGATCATATTCCCAGTTCCATTCAACAAGATCTGGTATTTGTCCTGCTACCGTATAGGATCCCGGTCCTCCCATACTTCTGTCTACCACATTGTATATTGTTTTCAAATTAAAATCCAATCTTTTTCGTATATGGAACCATCTTTTCTATATTCCATTTCAGGACCAAACCAATTTTTTGGTGCAATTGTTTTTCCTAAACCTAACCAAGCACCCCACCAACTAAAACTACTATTTGCAATAATGTGACCATAACACTCAGTCATAATACAAAGATCAACGTACATGTCTCCAGATTCAGAATAGCAATGAGTATCACCAAACGTTTCCTTACACCAATTAATATCATCAGATATAAAAAGAAAGTTTCTATCTGGAAAATGTGACATAGCATTTTCGTAATATTCTGCATCTAAAGTAGGATGACATCCACTTAAATTTAAATAGTCACCTCTGCGAACATGAACCGAAACTGGATCCTTATATTTCAGAGTTTTTTTATACTTAAGTGTTTTCTTTTTTATGTCAGATTTAAATTTAAATTGAGATCGTATTTCTTTTACACAATGAGAAAAATATTTGGAAGATTGAAAATATCCATGTATATCTGTGTTAGCAGGAAGCTCAGTAAGCGAACCATTTTCCATAAATCTATATTCGGGATTTATATCAGTATCATACGCCAAATTAAAAACATCATTCAATACAAATTTTTCTTCGTAACCAAGGCCACCAATTTCAATTTCAGATGAATTTCTTTTAGGAATTCCCCATGCCTGTTTGGAGTGTGTTGCAAAACCAATTAAGGATGCATACTGAAACATTTGATTTCCTAATCTACCAAAATACCCAAGACGTTCAAACGATATCATTATGCTTTCCTGTAAATTGTATTTACTGGATACCTAGTAAATATTTCGTTTCTTTCACACTTCTGATAAAACATAGGTTTTTCAAATGAATATGCATTATAATTTTTAGTTTCTAATGCATACGATTCGTCATAACACTTTCCTGTTTCTGTCATATATCTGATGCTATCGTATGAAAGCTTAGAGCAGGATTCTTTGTTGATGTATATAATTGCATGACCAGAAGTCATGTTTTGAACTTTATATAAATCACCATCTATATGTTTAAATTCAGAACCATTTAGAGTAGAGCTTCCCGTTTTCATTCCCCATGCAGAAGTCCCTAGATAAAACAAATCTGTATCATCGGGAATAGTTATAGTTGGATTATACCATTCCGTAATATCAACGTCATCTTCAAATGTTAAACACGGTAAACTTGCATGAGTAAAACACTCTCGGTGTGACATACTACATCCTACCATATACGAAAAATGAGGAGTAGAACGCATAGCGTCAAAAAACTCCCAATCTGTAAATCCTAAATCATTTAGCATGGTAGATATTCTACCCCTATGAGGAGAATCAATCAGAGATATTACATATGTTTTTAATTTTCTTATATCAAGATCCATACTGCATACCTTTTTTGCCCTCTATGGTATGAGTACTACCCCAATATTGATTACAGTATATTTTATCATCACCAGAATATTCTAATCCACTATAGTGCTTAGGTATAAAATAATGACTAGGATATACATGAATGTCATAAGCTTCTTCATTTGTAACTTGGGTCAATAACAGAGGACCTACAGTTTTCCATGCAGTTAAGTTGGGCAACGAAGCAATATATTCAACTGGATACTGACGAATTCTTGCTATCAAAGCCTTTGCTAGAGGACTATATTTTTCAGTAGCAAAATAACCATTAGACATTAAACCCTGACGAATTTGTTCATTTTCCCAGCAACAAAAAGCTTTATTGTCTGTTAGAAAATCATCAAGTGGATTTATACATTCTGAATCTGCATCTATAAAAAAACCACCATGTTCATACAATAACTCATATCTAAGAATGTCTGCTTTACCAGCCAACTCATTCATAGCATCAAACTGTTCTTGGTTTTTTAATTGTGGAATATTATCTTCAGTCCAAAGACAATGTTTCCACGTCGGATTCAAATCAATCCATGTTTGGATTAAATTACTGGGCCTTTTGGATTGATCACCAACCCAAATTTGGTGTATAATTTTTGGTATCATAATAAAAAAATTCAATCATATTAAATTATCTTCTTCCTATATGGTATTTAGGAATTAATTCCCATTCTGATTTTTCTTTATGAGGAATTATTTTTATTTGTGCCATACTTACCATAGGTTCTAGATCATCGTCTAGTATAACAACTAAACCCCATTCTTCAAGTAATTTACATATTTTATTTCTTCTGCCAATATCAGTATCAGAAATATCACTTTCTAGACCATCCAGAATAAAAAACTCCTTGAAATGCATTATTGCATATTTTCCTCGCTTGTGTAGAATATGACAACTTTGATAAAGTTTCTTTTCTTTGCGAGAGGAAACTCCTATCCTAGTTAATGTTTCTCGTATTTTTAAAAAATCTTCAGGATTTTTTAATTCTATCTCAATACCTAGTCCATCAAAAATATCATCGTGTTCCATATGTGTGCCCCCATAAGAATAGGCACCTATATTTAGGTTTTTGGTGCTTTAACGGACTTTCCGTACATATTTCGAATGGATTGAACACCTTTATCACCAAGAATTTCTAATGCATCCTTTGCTTTTCTGTCTGAATAAGAAAAATGAAATTTTATAAGCTCCAAATCATCTTGAGATTCGTTCTTAATCCATTTGCTAAATCGTTTTCTTTTTCTAACCGAATACAGATAATAGTCATATTGCATTTTATTACAAATATGATTGTGTAGATTCATCTCATTTGAATATAAAATAGTATCCATAAAATAAGATAAACACCTATTTACTATAAACGCAGGATATAAGCGTTCTACATTAGAATCAGAATCTATAAGATTCTGTTTATTATCGTTAATAGAATTCAAAAAATCCTTAAGCTGCAACGTCATCTCCTCTTTCTTCTACTACAAGAATATCATTAACTTCAATCAAGTCAAGAATAATACTTTTATCCTCGCTCTTCCAGTGAGCACCGTTATTACAACCAAGTTTCCAGTGAATAATATCACCAATCCTAAGATCGTATGCAGAAGGAACGTCAGGTCCTACTGAATATACTGTACTTTTGATTATAATACCGTTATCTAACTGACTTTCTTTATACCAAATTCCATGCTCATCTACCTTTTCTTCTCTTTTAATATTTTTGGTTTCTACTGCAACCCAAGATCCTAGTGCAACAAATTGTTTCATTTTTATGTCTTTCATTTAAAGCTACAACGCATCATAAGTTCAACTACACACGCAACGAAATTAATTTCCTGATCTGCAACAAAAGCAGACTTATATTGATACTCACCAATAATTAAAATTGCTTCTGGAATAGAAGCTTTTTCTAGTGCAGTATACATAGTATCGTAAATTTTACGAAACAATTCAGGTGGAGAATTATCTAGATTAGAAATAATCCATTTTCTGGATTCTGTAAAATTTTTATCTTTCATTGCATCAATCAAATCCTGAATTCTTATCTGATCAAAATTAGAAAGAATACCAACATCAATTTTACCAGAAACAGAATACCTCTGAATTTCATTAAGCATTCTCCGAATATCAGGAAAATGTTTCATAATTAACTTAACCAAAACTTCAGATTCATATGGAATATTTTCCTCTGTAAGAATATATTTAATTCTTTCGAGAATAGATCTAGCAAGATTTGGTTTTTCTGCAGAAGGAATTGTAAACTCTATATTAGTACACCTAGAATGAATCGGAGATATAATACGATTTTTGTAGTTGCATGTCATAATGAATCTACAGTTTGATGCAAACTCTTCAATTGCACCACGCAAAGCAGGTTGAATTGAATTTGCATTCGAATAATCAAATTCATCTAGAATAACAACCTTAGAGTTTCCATTTAATGAAACAGAACTAGCAAAACTACGAATTTTAGTTCTAAGTGTATCTATGTTTCCATCTTCGGAACAGTTAATCAGAATATACTCTGCATCTATATCATTACATAAAGCACGAGCAACACTAGTTTTTCCTGTACCTGCAGGACCACACAATAACAGATTTTGTGCAGAACCACCCGATACCATTTTACTAAAGGTGTCATCTAGTTGCGATGGTAAAATGCAGTCTTTTATAGACTTGGGTCTATATTTTTCTACAAATAAATCCATTATCAAGAAACTCCAACTGCAGAATTAATATTTTTTGTATATGAACTGCTACTTTCCAAAGCAACCCAATAAGTCAAATCAATATCATCACTAACAAATTCACTTACAATCTTTTCTGCAATATTCATTTTATACGCACCAGGAATAAATCTTAAGTTGTCGATTTTAAAATCGAAATTAAAAGTATCTTCAGTAGTATTTTCACCCACCTCAATCGAATATGTATTACTTCCAGTTACATTTTTGTCTGCTAGAATAGCATTAACTGTTTCTCCATCAGAGCAAAAAGATAAATCAACCAACCCAAGGACTGAAGCAGCCTTCTTTAACTCACCAAAGGTTTCTTCTGTAAGATCAATAGATACTACAGACTCAGGCATTTTAACATCCTTAGTAGGAACCGTTAGTAGACTAGGTTCTGAGTAGTGATACTTTACCTTAGAAGAATTTTTGTTTTTAATGACAACATACTTTTCTTTAAAATCAAACTCAGGAGTATCAAACAAAGAAACCGTACCAAGAAAACTGGTAAGATCCCAAAGTCCAAACTCAACAGGAAAATCTTCTTCTACCACTGCAGTTGCCATAACATTCTTTGCAGGGGTAAGAGTTTTTAGAACATTACCAGCACCAATTAAAATATTGGAATTTAAATCACGGAAATTTTTTAGAACCAAAAGCGTTTCTTTAGAAATATGCATCAATCACTCCATTGTGTATCTTGTATTTCATCTATCTTATCACAAATATCATCATTGTCAAGGTTTTGAGTCGTTATATTATTTAACCACTCTTTTGTGTGGTGTCGTTGTGATTTTTGTTTTCTTCTATCAGAGGATCTCATTTCTTTGTAATGAGATTTATCTTCATAATATCTTTTATTTTTTTTATTCATAGTAAACTTAAAATTCTACCCAATGATCACCGTTTGTATCATTAATTCTAGAATATTTTATTCCTGTCGTTGTATTAAACCATTCATCTCCTGGCTTAGAATAAAATGGTTCAGTTTCAGTTTCATATAAAACTTGAGTTTTAGATAAACATATCCACCCAACCTGTAATCCAACCGCAGGCGAGTCCCCTATAACTTCTCTAGATGCAACATAAGTTTCATTATTGAAATAAACAGAATCGCCTATCGCATAAGAAATGAGACTACCACTAGATGATTTTTGTTTATACTCACCCAAAAAATTTAACTGTGGTATAATCATAAAGGAACCTTAAGTAGTAAGGTATGTTTATTAAATCTTCCCGTAGGGATTCGTTTTTTAGTTTTTAATTTTTCAACTTCATTTTTAGCTTCAGCAAAACCACTAGAACTACACTTAATAATAAACTTATCAGATTTTCGTGATGCCTTCATACAAAAAGAAAGTTTAGGATCAAAGTTAATTAAAGTTGTACCTTTTATACTAAATGATTCTTGTGTCTCATAATAAAAAACATCACCAGTTTTTATATTATAAGCAATAAATCTTTTTTTATTTAAACTTTTATCTGGTTCAAATGATTGAATAAAAATTTTCCTAATAAAAGTATAAGGTAAATATTGAACATACTTCATAAATTGTCGAGGAGTTTTTTTATTTTGATATTTATTGACCCTAACATATTTTACAAATACATAACATATATCAGAAACAAAATCCCGCAATTTTTTAACTTTTGATATAGTCAAAAAATCATAACCCTCTAATAGATCTGTATCATTTTGTTCTAATACCAAATCTAATTCATCTCTAAATCTGTAAAAAGAACGCACTAAAGTCTTACAATCAGATTTTTTAACTTTTGTTACTCTAAGAAGATTAAGTAATCTTCTTTTTTTGTTATATTCGTTGTTAACTAGATTATCAATATAAGTATCAATCCAAGCTTCAATAGAACCAGCAAGTTCAGAAGCTTGATACGAAAGTTGCGTTGTCATTGTTTTTTCCTAAAAATGTATACCGGCTCATATTTATAATAACGATCATTTACCATACAATAATTTTTGCATTTGGGTTTTCCATCTTCATCTAATCTATTTTGACCTGGCATACCCTCCATTGCCATTTTTAATTTTTCTACAAATACGAGTCCATTATCCTCTATAAATTTACGAGAGTCAGATTCAAGAGGTAGATAGTTGTCTTTCACTAAGATGTCCGCTATGTTCCATAACAGATATCCACCACATTTTAACACATCACAACAAGTTTGTAAAGTAGGTTTTAAGAAACCATCTCTCCATGACTCATAAGAATCTCCATGCTTCTTGTAAGATTGATTTTCATCATCACTATATGCCTCTCTATTAAAATAAGGAGGTGAAGTAAATACTATATCAATTTCACCAGAATGCTTCATAAATTCTGAATTCTTATGGATTTCCTCTGAGCCATCTTTGTATATTTCGTATGTGTTTGTGTCGGAAAAGAAGGAATTTCCTCTATATGTTTCTTGGTTGTAAAAATCTGCAACACTAGAATACCTAGATGTTCCATCATCGAAGAAATTATCAGGATTGGGGTCAGTACCAATATAGTGAATAGTCCTGTCATCACGAACAGACATAGCACCCAAAATCCTACCGCCCCATCCAGCAGATGGATCGTATATTTTAATTTTTCCAGTGATTCCTTTGGTATATTTTTCATAAAGGTATTTAGCAGTTCCCGGGGGGAAGTTAACTGCAGGTTGAATATAACCTATACGAAAAGCCTTAAATCCAGAAGGAAATATTCTATTACCTTTCGTGTACATTCTAATTGAATATAGTTTATCATTTCCCATATTTTCTATATCAAATGTAGAATGATGTCTATACTGAAGCCAACCACAGTCTCTATACTTTGCAACTTCATCCGACGATAGCTGAAGTATGTCAGACTGTTCCAATTGAAAATATCCTGTGTTTAGACCTTCACGTATCGTAACTTCTTCTAGAAAAAAATCTTTATTACTAAACAACTGTGGTTCAGTAAAAAAAGCTTCTATCCAATTAGTTCCATGTGGAACATTTACAACAGAATATTTATTACTATTTTTAATGGTAGATAATGCATGACTATAAAAGGAGTCGCGTCTAAAATGACGTAAACTTCCTTTGTAAACTTGCTCTAATCTATTTGGATCAGACACTAGATCATAAATGGAATATCCATTATCTTTATCTGTATAATTAATTCTCGTCTTGAACATGTTCTCGAAAAACTGATCAACCTCAGAACCAAGACGTGATTTATTGATGATTACATCATCAGAAAAAGATTCTAAACTATCTGTATGTGTGTAAGTGTGAACAGGAAAAGTTTCCATTTCGTTCCACTTCTTAATTATAACGGACTTAGATTTTCCGGTTCTTGGTGGACATCCAAACTTGTCCCAAGATTCTGTAAGAACCGCTCTCATATCAACCACCCAAATCTTAAACTCACTGGGTGTCATTTCAAGTAAATCTTCAAATTTTAAATTAATATGACTATTGATCACATAGTCATTTCTTTCATACAAAGTAGTCATCCTCCTACATTCCAAAACAAAGAGCCAGGACTCGCATATCGTTTAATAAACTCCCATGCCTTTGCATCATATGTGATTGCAGATGGAAACGGAGGACTAACCTTTGTAGGTTTATTGAATGGAATCTCACACTTATATGTTTTTGCCATACCATAGTCACCTTTATGTCCCACTGTGACACAGTGGAAGCTAGCGTCCTTCCAGGCGCTCTGTAATCCCCGTGTGAGCGTTCCTGACGATCCTACCGTCCATACCTCAGTTGGAACTATATCCATCGATAAAGCAACCCTAGAGATGGAAGCAATAACAGAAGGATGGTCAAAACCAATAGGAAGCAATCTACGGCGTATTGGATCTTCTTTAACATAATCAATAGCTCTCTTTTGAGTTACGGAAAGCATTCCATTTGGAATCCAGTGTATTATAGCACCTAGTGATTCAGCTTTCAACTGATATTCATGTAGATTTTTTCTGTTTCGTTCTGCCATAAACAGAACCGATTTTTTACCATATCTGTTGCACAAACAAGTAAGAGAAATCTGTGCGTACCCAGTTGCGGGCGAACTCCCATATACCCATTCTTCTACCTCCGGATTAGAATTAATTAAATAATCTGCAAAACGTACCTTAGAGCCACCACCTAATAAGTCATCACGGACAACCATAAATCCATTATGTTCTTCTACTACTGGATCTGGATTTGGATCTTGCCAAGAACCAAGGTCAAATGTATCTTCAAATAAGGAGGGACTCATTTTTATTTTATTCTACTAAAATTGTTTTTCTTTTTAAAGAAAATAGTTTTATTAAACCTATCCGATAATTGATCACTTTTGTGTGTAATAACAAAAATATTATTATTATCTGAAAGTATTCTGAGAACTTTCATTAAATCATCAACACCAACAGAATCCAAAGAAGAATCAAAAATTTCATCTAAAATCAAAAGATTGCAATGAGCACTATTTTTTAACTTTGCAATTTCTCTCCATGCTAAAAGAATAGCCAAATCAATTCTTGATTTTTCTCCTTCACTGAAATTCATGTAACTAAAAGTATCTCTATGTCTACTTTTTATTTCTTCATTAAACTCGTCATCTAAAGTAAACGAAACAAAAAAATTCATTTGATTTAAATACTTATT
>UEXN01001943.1_pt1 | contig 15361 bp, 6 predicted proteins | sample 1796711 | NCBI WGS metagenome assembly UEXN01 (sample SAMEA4772470, study PRJEB27181) | metagenome | reverse complement strand
CTAATGCTCAGCAAGAGCTACCTGCTGTAAATACAATCCTGCAGTCATGTGGTCAAGCGCCTGTGACTACCCTTGATCAAACCAACCCGGACGTTGCGATTGCTTACCAGACTTTGTTAGAAGTCTCTCGGGAAGTACAGGCTGAGGGATGGACATTTAATAAAGAGAGTCACTACCCAATGACTCCCGACACTAACAACGAGATACTTATTCCAAACAACATTCTACAGATTGACCCTACAAAAAATTCATCAAATGTAGAATTAGAAGTGATTAGACGAAGCGGCAAGTTGTACGACAAAGCTCATCACACTTACACATTTACAAAACAAATTGAATGTGACATCACATGGCTATTTGACTGGGTAGATATTCCAACACCTATTGCTGACTTTATTGCTAGCAGAGCTGCAACAATAGTTAGTAGCAGAATTGTTGGAGATGCAAATCAATACCAGATACTCCAACAAAAAGAAGCTTTTAACAGAGCGATGGCAATGGAGTATGAATGTAATCAAGGAGATTATACATTCTTTGGTCATCCAGGTAATACAAATACCTACAACAGCTACAAACCATACAACGCACTTTATCGATAAATGGCAGCAGTAACTCAACGGATCTCCAACTATCTAGGTGGAGTCTCAAAACAATCAGATGACAAAATGCTCCCCGGTCAGGTCCGTGAGTGCTACAACGGTTTTCCAGATGCCACTTACGGGCTAACTAAAAGACCTGGCTTTAAGCATATTGCGAACCTAGGAACAGGTACAGCATATGATGATGCCAAATGGTTCTACATCAATAGAGATGATGATGAAGAATATATCGGTTGCATCAAAGGTAATGAAGTATTTGTATGGAATGCGTTAACAGGGGCTGGATGTACTATTACATATGGGAGTGGAGCACAATCCTATCTAACTGGTACTAAAAAGCAATACAAACTAATTACCGTACAAGATACAACAATTGTAATTAATAGTTCAATTAATGTTAATGCACAGGCTACACCTAATTACACAGCTGGAGCACGTGGCAGTATAGTACTAACAGGTGCAACACCTGATTCAAAGTACTATGTAACAATACAAGGTGTAGAAACATCTATCACATCACATACAAGTGACTATTCTTTTGATGATATTCTTACATCAAGGACTGGCCATAACTTAAAGGATGCCATTAATAGTTTAATTGCTGCACAGCAAAGTGCAAACAATAGTAACTTTACCGGCACATGGACAGTAACTAGGGCAGGAAATGAAAGTCTAGATATAAGAAGGGTAGTAAATGGTGTTGATACAGCATTCTCTTTGACAGCGCGGGGTGGTCTACAAAACAGCCATTTAGGAACAGTTCAGGATGAGGTAGATAACATCTCTCTTTTGCCAAGCTCCTCGTATCATGATCATGTAATTAAGATCGTTAATAGCGAGTCAATCTTAGATGATTATTTTGCAGCCTTCAAAGCAAATAATGGTGTAAGTGGTGAAGGTTATTGGGAAGAAACAAGATCACCATATGCATCACCGGGTCTTGATAATTCAACAATGCCGCACGAATTAATCAATACAGGAACTAATACATTTACATTCCAACGAATCGCATATACTGACAGACTTTGTGGCGACGATGACACAAACAGTCAACCAAGTTTTGTGGGAGCAAAAATTACAAGTGGGTTTTTTCATAACAATAGATTGGGTTTTCTTTCAAAAGACAATGTATGCATGAGTCGTTCAGGCGAGTCATTTAATTTCTATTTTAAAACAGCACAGACTGTAATCGACTCAGACCCGGTAGATGTAAGCTGTTCATCTATTGTACCAACGAGACTACATGCAGTATTGCCAACAGCACAAGGTGTAGTTCTATTTTCTGCTAGGCAGCAATTCGTACTTTACTCAGATAGTGGGGTACTGACACCAGGACTGGCTACAATCCGAGCTATTTCAAATTATGAAATGGATGAGAATATACAACCTGTAGATGTAGGAACAAATCTAAACTTTCTAACTAAAACACCAGGATATACTCGTGTATTTAGTATGGTTACACGAGGTCAGCAAGAAAACCCACAAGTACTAGATCTTTCACGAGTAGTTAAAGAATGGATTTCACCAGATGTTGATCAATTGGTATCTAGTCCACAAAATTCAATGATTGCACTAGCAAGTCAAGCTTCAAATAGGGTATACATATTCCGTTATTACAGTGATGGAAAAGAAAATCTGATGCAAGCCTGGGTTAGCTGGTCAATGCCAGGAACAACTCAGTTTATTGAAATCCATTCAGATGATATGTATGCTGTGACAAAACAAGGCAATCAATTTTGTCTGACTAAAGCAGCTTTAAGTCAAAGCCCTGAGCAAGCAATCATTGTCAATAATGAAGGACAGAAAGTCAACCCATCAATTGATTTATATGCAACTGCGTCAAGCGTTGTATATGACTCTACTAATGATTTAACTAAATGTTATTTGCCATACAACGATGTTAGCGAACTAACTCCAGTAATGGTAATCAAAGGTAACACGAGTACTGGAAGTTTTGTTGAATCAGGATTTACAGTTACACCAGAAAGGGCAACAGATGGAACCGGACCATATTTTATTGTTCAAAAAAAAGACTTGACAAGCGTAGCCAGTGATGTTGTCGTAGGGTTTAAATACAACTTTGATGTACATTTACCAACCACATATTATAGACCTGATAAACCAATTACAGATTTCACAGCAAACCTAACAATTGCCAGAATGAAGTTTTCAGTTGGACTGTCAGGTGCAATGAACTTCAAGCTGAAACAAACAGGTCGTCAGCCATATAGGCTGGAATTTACAGGTGACGGAACTACTACAACATTTACATATAACAAGCGAGATCTGGACTTTCAAGACAGAACGGATATCAAAGTAGCAGTAAATGGTGCTGCGACTACAGCATATAGTTTTACTAACGACACCACAATTGTCTTTAGCAGTGCGCCTGCAGCAAACGCAAATATTGTCTTTGCAATTGATGAGTGGTTTACTACTGCACCTGTCATTGAAGCTAATACGTATCTAGCAAATGATGTTCCACTAGATAACGAAACTGTATTTACAGTACCTATTCATCAACGAACGGAGAATTTTAAATTGAGGATGTTTAACAACACACCCTTTCCAGTTGCTGTAAACGCAATGATGTGGGAAGGAAATTACACACCACGTTTCTATAAGAGGGCGTAGGTATGAGTCTAGGTAATGCAATAGGCGGTGCCGCAACAGGCGCAGGAATGGGCGCAATGAGTGGAACACCCCACGGTGTTGCTATTGGAGCTGTAACAGGTTTTGTTGGTGGACTCCTTGGTGGTGGCGGTGGCGACGACAGCGGTGATCATGCAAGAGCACTGCGTCGTAAAACCCACAAACAGAATAAGGCTAACTGGAAATTTAATAACGAAGAAGGAGCTCGCAGTCAGGAGTTTGCAGAAGAAACACTAAAGATTAGAAAGAAAAACGATAGAAAAAATATAAGATTCCAAGAGAAAATAAATCAGCAAAATTATGATCATGGAATGGCGATTCGTAAATACGAATTCCAACAAGCTACAAAGGCTTATGAAAGATCGGTAGACGATGCTGGTTCTCAAATGGACTTCAACCGTATGGCAAAAAACTTTGCCATGAAACAGCAGAATCGTGCTCACAGTGAGCAACTGATGGGTCTTATGTTTGATGAACAACAAACATTACTTGATTATAATATTAAAGCTGCTGGGTTAGGTAATGATCAACAGCGTACATTTAACAAAGCGGGGGAAATGGCTGCTGGTGCTACCTTTGCAAGCCAAAATGAAAGACTTAAGGGTCTAAAATCACAAGGTACAGCTGCAGCAACTGGTTCCGGTAGATCAAGTGCAAAAGCAATGCAAGCTGCAATTGCTGAGTCTGGTGCAAATCAAGCACAGATTGCTGAAGAATTAATGTTTGGTTTAAGGGGAATTGATTATGACTTGAAAGATATTGAAATTCAAACAGGTGCAATGAATGAACAACTTATCCTGGACAAAGCTATGCTTGTAGCTACAAGAGATAATGTAAGTGCTAGAAATACTAGTGTAAAAAATCAGATTAAATTAGATCAGCTACAAGCCGATAGGCAAGCACTAGCGTCAATCCGAATGAAGCCAGAGATTAACCCACCATTACCTGAACCTATTTCACTACCGCGTCCAGAATATCAAGACATCTATGAATATAAAGCACCACCAAAACCACAACGAGGAGCCGGACAAACAGTAGGAGCATCGGGTTCTACAAGTGGAGGAGTTGTTCCAACAATTATGAACGGAATTCAACAGCTTGCTTTCTCAGGAATCTTCAGCGGAGGCAGTGGTTATGCAGGTAATAGGGCACCAGAAGGTGCTGGATGGGCTGCTGGCGGCGGCGGTCAAAGACCAGGCGGTTATTAAATTATGAATTTATTAAATGGCTAAATACAGAGCAATGGCATCAGAGGGCAACTTTGGTGCCAATCAGTTAAAAGTACCAGATAACTCTGCCAAGATTATTAAGGCTGCTGAAAAGAAAATCAGAGGCATGGAAAAAGCCCGTGCCTTTGAAAAAGAGCAAGAGGAAATCTATCTTCGAGCACAGAAATTTGCTCAGGGTAGAGAACAACTTGGTAGAGAAGAAAATTTTAAGCTAGAGACTGAAAACAGAAAAGACTACATCGATGCTATTAACCGAGACTATCAAGGTGAAATAGCGGCAATTAAGTCTCGAGCGAATAATCCTCAACAAAGCAAGATGAACTCCTTGCTTGAAATGATCCCTAAAGGGATTGAGATGATTGCAGGGATTAAGGAACAACAAGATGAAGCTTCAAGGCAAGCTGCCAGTGCTGCTGCTTACGAGCACGGTCTATCACATGGAACCCTAAAAAATGTCTTAGCACTTAATGCAAATCTAGATTTAGCACAATTTAGAGCTACTGAATATGTATCTTCACTAGAATCACAGGGATGGTCTGAAGATCAAATTGATGCACTCTATACTCATCAATACAAAACAAGAGGTTCTAAATTCTGGGTAGATAATAAGGCACTAGCATTTAATAGTGTCGGTGAATACGAAACAGCAGTCAATGCATTTTCAGCAGAAAACCTAGGCAAATCAGCCGACGAACAAATACTAGACATTAAAAATTTTACACGTGAATGGGTGTCTAACCTATCGATCAATGATAGGCCGTTAAGTGCTGAAATCATGGGTACAATTATTGCGCCAAAAGTACGCAGCATTGAAACTCGAATATTAAATGGATTACAAACTGACAGAAAAAATCAAAGAAGAGAAGGATTAAATAACGATAAAATAACTTTATACAATAACGCCTTAAATACTGGACAAGCAAATGCAATTCATGGCTTAGTAGGTCAGGCAGTAGATAAAAAGGCTGAAAGGGAATGGGCAATTAATTGGGCAATCAATAGCCATAAGAGTGGTCAGATGACTGACAGACAACTTGAAGACTTTATGGGAAGTACCTTTGAAGGGTCTGATGGTGTACAACGTAGCTTGTTAAAAGACTATGGCAGTACTGCTGAAGTAGCCAAGCTAGTAGATTATAAAAATGGTCTACAAGCTAAAGCAAACACCAAATTCACACAAAACCAACAAATTGAATTACGTCAATTACGTTCCAACACTGTTGGATTTTTAAATTCAGTAATGGAGTCTGGTGAAGATCTGACGATGGAAATGATTGAAGATCATTTAGAAGAACAAAAAAGTATCAGACCAGATTTCACATCACCTGAACTAGAGGCTGCAAGAGAGTGGACTATAAGTGGTCAATCAATGGCACAAATGGTTCCAATTGCATTACAAAGAGTTGAAGCTGGTGCAGGAGAACAGGACCTAAAAGATCTAGGTTTAAGTATGTCAGCAGTGAGTCAAGAAGTTAATGGTATGCCAAGCCTTCTTAGTCGCGCAAGACTGAATGATCAAGCTAGACAAAATCCAAGATATAAAGACTCAGCAATATACATTAAAGAACAAATAAAAGGTAATAATAATTTGAAAGCTGCTTCATCGTTCATCACAAAAGATGGAATGCAGTATGAAATTGATTATTGGAAAGGTACTTATAACACTGAGTACTGGGCAAATATAAGTAAAGGGGCAACTCCTGATCAAGCTCATTCTATTGCTTTAGGAGCAACACGAACAGAAATTGATGCTCACTTTGATAAAACTGAAAACTTTGCAAATGGTTTAAATCGTAGAGTGAAAGATGACGAAGAAGCCGTTAAAACAGAAAAACAAATAAATGAATTTAATGAAAGAATCCGTACTTTAAGACTTGATGGTGCAAACAAAGGTAGACATGCACAAGCAATAGGACCGGAATTATTTAAGGAGAGTACTGACGCAATGATGATGGGGAAAGAAATACCAGCGTTATTTTTAGCTGCTGCTGCTGCTGTAAATCAAACACCATTTGAATATCAACAGTATCTTGCATCAGCATTTCCTGGAGTAGACCAAGCTGAATTTGATGCTTCGTCATTTAGAAGCATGATGAACAGCATCAAACCAGAGAGGATGCCGTTGATTAGAAATACATACGGAGTAGCTTTACGGCCAGACAGAGCAAGGGGAGGCGCGTCTACAGCCGCTAGGAGAGGCAGTTATGCAATCCCTACACCGGCAGGACAACAAACACCTGCATGGTCAGCAGCTGGTGCTGTACTGAAATTTGCAGAAGGTGCTAGCTATAACGTTCAATTTGGTGGTGGTACATTCGATGACTTTTCAAGACATCCTGATGAAGTAATTTCATCTAATGGATTGGACTCTGCTGCAGCTGGTGCCTATCAATTTATGCCAAATACCTGGACAGGAGTTTCTGAGAAACTAGGTCTACAAAACTTTGGACCAGAATCACAGGAAATGGCAGGTCGTGAATTAGCAGCAGGAAGGGGAGTTGATCCTGACAGAGTGTACACAAGCTTTGAAGATTTTAATAACAATTTCTTGATTCCATTAGCGCCTGAATGGGCATCATTACCAAAAGCTGACGGCAAATCGTACTACCCAGGACAATCGGCAAAGAGTGCACAAGCTCTATGGGAATACTACCAACAAGCACAGAAACAGTTTGGAGTAAACTAAGTGAATGATTATGATGAACAGCTAACAGGAGGTACGCTTCCAGAACTAACTGATGAGGAAAAACTTAGACTTCAATCAGAACTTGAATATTATCAAGGAGAGTTAGCTGAACCGGAACCGGAACCACAAATCGCGGCACCTGAAGCTACGGCTCCAGTACAGGCAGAACCAGAAGTACAGGCTAGTCCTGTACAAGAAGAGAAAACAATCGGAGGACAAACAAGGGAGGAAGCACTTGCTGGTGCGACTCTCCTGTCTCCTGAACTGACTGAACTACAAACAGCAGCTGGTGCTGGTATTGCAGACTTTGCAGTCGATGCATTTAATCTAGTAACACGACAGGAAGCACGTAAGATTCCTGAATTTGAAAGTCAAGTAGCACAAAGCGTTCGAGAACTAAGTTCTGTAGTTTTGCCTACGATTCTCTTGCAGGGTAAAGGATCAGCTGTACTTGCATCAAAGGCAAAGAATGTAAAGTTCTTAGCTGATCCTGCCGTCAAGTGGATGGGCAATACACTATTTTCAGCCGGAGTGGGTGCAGGCGTTGACTACACAGTTGAGTTCAACGAAACAGATGACAATGCCACAGGAATGCTTAAGAAGGCATGGCCTCGTACATTTGCATGGATTCCAGATAATATCGCAACTTTAGATTCTGATAGCCCTGACGTTAAACGTATGAAGAACGTTACTGAAGGAGTATATTTAGGATTTAGTACAGACTTTCTACAAGGTGCGGTTAAATGGGTTACCAGTAAAGTTGGTACTGCAAAATCATTAAGGCATATTCCTGAGAATGAGAAAGCAGCTAACTGGTTTAAAGAAAACGTAGAAATTAAAAACACACCTGAAGAAGTAGTGGAAGCATCAGCTGCTAAACGTGCAGGTGAGCTAGACGAAGTTGGTGGTTACAACCTGACAAAACAAGCTGATCCTAATGATGCTGTATTCGGCTACCACGATATGTATGACTATACCGAACAAGGTATTAGGTCAGTAGATGATCTTGGTATTGTTGGTGCTTCTATTGATGCTGTACGTATCGATAAGAATCTAGATAGTGTCTACGGACGTGTCGGTAGTGTCATGTCAGAAGGTGCTTTGAAATTTGGTCTAGAGGCATCTGGTAATCAAGAGATGATTATCAAAGGATTAGCAGAAGGTCTTAAAGACGCTGGTAAATACGGTTACGAAACAGCCTCTGGTAGATACATCAGTCATGCAGAGGTCATGGAGACTGGCAACAAGCTAGCTAGTGACTTCTATGAGATGGATCTTGAAGAGCTGCAAAGAACTATCTATCCTGGTTCTGTATATCAAGGTAGAAATGTAGATACAAAAACACCAGAGCTAACTAGCGAAGCTTATGCAGGCGTCATGGGAGCTATTAAAAGCTACATGGATGACTTTGTAAATATGGATGTAACTAGAGCACAAGCATATGTAGCTACATCATTAGGTGGTCAAGTATCTGACATGGCACAAGGTATGCGCCTTACTGAAGGCACAGCAGCCATTGATAGAGCACAAGAACAAATCTTGGACCGTCTTGAGTTCTTGATGGCACAGAAAGGTATGACATCCTACGTACGTGGTAAGGCTTTAAACCAGCTGAACCTATGGAACAGGATGACTGCTAAAGGATCGAAAGCATATGATCTAGCTGAAACTAAACGTCTTGAGAATTTAATTAAAGACGAAAAGAACGGCACTCTCAAAGCAATGGAGAAGATTAAACAAGAGTCTAAACAGACAATTGATAATCTACGTGCTATTAGTCAAGAGCAACCTGAGATGCTAGCTCCATTAATTATGGGGTATGAGATGACTGATGGAAACATTAAGACAATTGCAGCTCTTAATGAGTACGTCAAGCAATCGACTGGAGTACTAAGAAAAGCATTTATTGATTTAAATCCAGAGATCCCTTCTGTAATCTTAAAAGGATTCTATGCGAACCTGTATAACGGAACACTTGGTGCATTAGCTACACCTATTAAAGCAAGAATTTCTGCTACGCATTTGCTAGTAGAAAGACCGCTAAGGATTATCGGTGGTGCAATGCTGCCCGGTGGGGATAAACAGACTGTACGACGGGGTATCTATCAATACAAGAACATGCAGGAAGCCGTCAGTAAATCGACGGAATATATGGGTCAAGTATTTCAAAGGTCTGCAACTGATCCACATGTAATCTCAACACGTGATGATCTTGGATTAAAGAACCAAGCACAACTTGATTTACTTAATGCATTTGCTTCTGCAAAAGCAACACAAGGGGAATATGGACCTCAAGCATTGATGCAACAAGTAAGTGATATGAATGACTTAGCTAATCACCCATGGCTACGGTATGGCACACGCTCAATGCAGGCTACTGATGCCTTTACACAGTCAATGATTGCTACGGCAGAAGCACGAGCTAATGCATTTGATGTAGTAACAAATGGTGGTAAGTTACCATTAGATGAAGCTAAGGCTGATGCATTAGCCGCAGACTTCTATAAGAAGATGTTTAATGATAAAGGTATCATCAACAATGATGCAGTGCAGAAGATTTCTGGAGAGATCTCTATGAACTTAGAGAACTCTGCTACACGGATGTTATCTGATGTCATTAATAGAGCACCAATTCTAAAGCCATTCATGCTGTTCACTAAGACTCCTCTTAATGAACTTGCACTATCTCTCAGCTATAGGCCATCTAATCCGATGAGGTTATTCCTTAAGGATTCAAGTGATTTTAAGCGACCATTTGAAGAAGTTAGTGGACCTGAAGTTGAACAATTACTGTCAGCTAGGGGTATCGAAGTTACTCCTCAAAATGTAAGAGCTAAGTACAACGAGATTCAAGCAGATCTTAGAGGACGTAGAGCACTAGGAAACGTTGCAGTAACAGGGGCTGTAGGTTTGTTTATGAATGATCGCCTAACAGGCAATGGTCATTACAACAGACAAGTACAAAAAACTCGGGATAAATTAGGTATTCCACGTCGTTCGATTCAAAATCCTGACGGAAGTTATACCTCTTACGAAGGACTAGGACCACTTACAAACTGGTTAGCGTTAACTGCTGACATCATGGACAACATGGATACGTTGTCTGCTCATGAAGAGGGTGTACTTCTTAAGAAGATGTCATTTGTAGTAGCAGCTTCGTTTACACAAAAGCAGATGACTGCTGGATTACAACCATTCCTAGATGTAGTACGTGGTGATACAGGTGCCATTAATAGATGGACATCAAGCTTCTTAAGTGCAGCAACCCTTAGAGGATCTAGTCAGTTTGCAGAGATTGCACGTCTGATGGATCCGGGTCGCAAGGTTGTAGAAAACGAGTTTAGTGCAATGGTACAGAATCGATTACCAGGTTTAAAATCCGCACTACCAACCGAATACGATTATATCGATGGCGGGGAAGTAGGTGTACCAACTAATTTCTTTGCACGTGTATTCAATAACTATACACCCTGGAAAATCAATGGAAAAATAAGTCCAGAAAAAGACTATCTCTATAATATTGAATACGATAGTGCACCAACATTACGCACTGATGGGGAGGGAAACAAACTCCCAGGTGATGTTCAATCAGAGATACTTAGTAAAATGGGTGAAATGGGATTATTTAAAAAGGGTATCCAACGAGTAATGAAAAGGTATCCAGCAGAAACCTTTCGTAAGTTGTATCGAGAAGCAGAGGCAGCTGGGTTAGATCCAGACCCGAGTCAATTTGCGAGTGTTCATAAAGCCTTAGATGACGAATTAAAGCTGGCAATGCGTAAAGCAATGGATTCATCAGATTCATTAACAAGTATCCAAAGAAAAGGAAGAGTACTAGAAACGGTTGGAAATTTCCTAAGCGGTGGCCACACACAAGAAGCAAAGGAATATTTGGAATACATGGAGCAAAATTTCACTTATTAATGAGCAATGGCAACTACACAAACTACATACACAGGGAATGGTTCAACAACGAACTATTCATTTACATTTGAATACATCAAGCAAGCTGATGTCAAGGTAACACTTGACACGGTTGCTACAACTGCATTTACATTTGCTAACGCCACTACACTTGCATTTACTACTGCACCAGCGAATGGTGTAGCTATCCGTATCTTCCGTGATACTGATATCAATACGTTGAATGCAACGTTCTTTCCCGGCTCCGCCATTAAAGCTGAGGATCTAAATAATAACTTCACTCAATCACACTTTGCTGTACAAGAAGCTGACTTTGATGTTGTCACAGCAAACACGACTGCAGGTACTGCTGTTACAACAGCGAACTCAGCAGTTACAACAGCGAATTCAGCAGTTACGACAGCGAACTCAGCAAACACTAAATCGGATGCTGCTGTTGCAACGGCAAACACATCTAACACAAACTCTACTGCTGCGGTAGCGACTGCTAATACAGCATCTACAAATGCAACGAATGCTGTTAACACGGCTAACACTGCATCTGCTAACGCCACTACAGCAGTCAATACAGCTAATACTGCTACTACTACAGCTAATGGAGCAGTAACGACTGCTAACTCAGCAGCTACAGATGCTGCTACTGCAATTAGTACAGCAAATGCTGCTACAACAGCAGCTAACACTGCTACTGCTACAGCTAATAGTGCTACAACAACTGCTAATGGTGCTGTTACTACAGCCAATACAGCAGACACAAATGCTACTGCTGCAGTATCTACAGCTAACACAGCCTCTACTAATGCTACGGCTGCTGTGGCTACCGCTAACGCAGCTCAAAGTGCTGTGTCTGGTGCTGCTTTCTATTCACCTGTTGCAAACGTAGCAGGCATTCCAGGATCACCTAGTAATAATGATCGTGTTGAAGTAGCTGATTCAACTGGTATCCAAAGCTTTTCACCGTTGACGGGTTATCCATCAGGCTTTACTGGTAGCTCTGGTCTTACTGCACGTATTCAATATAGTTCTTCAGGGTCAACCTGGAACTGGGTTGATTACTTTGCTAATGATCCAGAGGATAGGTACTTTACTAAAGCAAGTGGTAATACTAATACTACTAATATTGCCACTAATACTTCTAACGTTACTACCAACACAACTAATATTGCTACTAACACCACAGCAATTGCTACCAAGATGCCACTAGCTGGCGGTACATTTACTGGTGCTGTTAGCTTTGACGACAATACTATTATCAAAGGTGATAGTACAAATGGTAGTGGTAAGCTAACTCTTAACTGTGAGAACAACTCACATGGTGTTCACATCAAAGGACCACCACATAGTGCAGCAGCTAGTTATACGCTAACACTACCTAATAACACTGGCACAAGTGGACAAGCATTAACTACCAATGGTAGCGGTGTTCTTAGCTTTGCTGATGTAGCCGGTTCTATCATTACGCAGACTGATTTTGCTTATACGCCAACAAGTAATTCATTGACGTTTAATGATGGTTTAAGTAGCACTCCTGGTAGTACCTCTTCAGAATTTAGCTTTTATACAAGCAGCCAGAACGGGAACTTCTCATTCATGCCAACAAACGCTTCCATTAAATCAAACATGGAAGCCTTGCAGGATGGAGATAGTGTTACGCTTGATTGGATATTACCTAATGGTACGACTGCATCCCAAACCACAACTGTTTCTACCAGAACAGCTCAACCAATACCTTCTGGTAGTTATGGGACAGTAGTGTTTGCAGATGCTGGTACATACCATTCAAGCAGTGCAGCATCAGTAAAACTAACTTGTTCTCGCATCTCTAACGGTGTCGAACCTATCGCTAACAACCAAGTTCTAAGATATAAAACTGCAACATCCAAGTGGACTGTAGATACTGCTGAAGTCATTGCTATTTGCGATGGCGGTAACTTTGCTAACGGTTCATCACTAGTACAAACATCAACAACATTTGACGGAGGATCATTCTAATGCCAACACCTGCTAATCGAACTCCTCTGCGTGTAGCACGAGGTACATATTCTAATCTTAATAGCTCAGTAGCAGACATCCAAGAAGGAGAGATTTGCTATGCAACAGACCAAGACAAACTATACGTTAAAGAGGGTTCAGCCCTTGTAAGTACACAAGTTGCACTACCAGCTACTAATGCTGTAACAGATGCTGCACAGACGTTTACTAGCGGACAACGTGGTGAAGTTAAGCATAGTATTGGTTCAACCTTTAGCGTTGCCATGAACGATGCTAATAATTTTCACTTTGAAACTAACGCTAATTTTACTGTATCTGCAGCCAACATAACAAAAGGTCAGTGTGGCTCTATTTTTATTGAATACGGCGGCAGTCATACAGGAACGTTTCCAACAACATTTAAATTTGTTGGTGGAGCAGCAGGAATTACTTTAACATCTACTGCCAATGCAATTGATAGAATTGATTACATTGTTTTAGATGATACTTCAGGAGCTGAAGTAATTACCTGTAACTTTACTGCTAACTACGTAGCTTGATATATGCCAGTATTTAATAACATGCTAGCCGGTGCCAGTGGTGGTGCCGGTGGTGCCGGTGGCTACGCGATTGACCGCAGCTTGCGGTTTGAGCGGGCTGATGACGCTTACTTAACCAGAAATTTTTCGGCTGGCAATAGAAAAACTTGGACTTTTTCTTGTTGGGCGAAGCTATCAGAGGTTGGCACAAATAGAGAGCTTTTTGTTGGGGGTGGAAGTCCTTGGCTTACCATTCAAATTGCACATACTGATAAATTTTATGTTTCATGGACTGCTGGTCAGTCAGGCACTCCCTGGCAATCAGATGCACTATTTCGTGATACATCAGCTTGGTATCACTTTGTAGTAGTTTTCGACACAACACAAAGTACAGCAGCGAATCGATTAAAAGTTTACGCCAATGGTGTTCAACTTACCGGCAATAGCAGCTACCCCGCTCAAGATACTGAATACCAAGTAAATAGCGCAGTACAGCATGGTGTTGGCGGATGGATAGATGAATTAAGCGGCTACCTAGCCGACGTACACTTCATCGATGGTCAAGCATTAGCAGCAACAGATTTTGGCGCTTTTGATAACAACGGTGTGTGGCAGCCGAAGAAGTTTGATGGAACATACGGAACAAATGGTTTCCACCTCGACTTCAAAGACAACAGTTCAAAAGATGCGCTTGGAAACGATGCAGCGGGAAGTAATAATTGGACTGTTAATAACTTAAGTGTTGGCAGTAATAATCTTGAAATCTCTGCAAGTGAGGTTACTAATCACAACAGTGTAACTAACTATTTAAATGTATTTGATGGTGACACAACTACAACCACTTCTGGTGGTGATAACGCATACATAACGTGGACACCTGCTACAAATATTTCCGTATCTAAATTTGAAGCTTATTTTGATAATTCATTGCCTAACTATCAAATTGTAATTGCAGTTGCAGGTGGATCTACACAAACAATTACAATTGATTCGACTGAAGGATGGGAGGAATTTACAAGTCTTTCAGGAGACACTATTGGACCTAGTAATGCTGTCACTTTTAACACAATACGACCAAACGGTACTAACTGTGGATTGCATGATGTAAACGCGATTAGAATCAACGACAAAATTGTAACAACTGTCAGCTCAGCCCCAAACATCGACTCCCTTGTTGACACCCCAACCAACGGCGACACAGCAAGTGACACTGGATTGGGTAATCAAATTACGGGCAATTATGCGACGTTGAACCCGTTAGATAGACAGTCTACTAATGGAACGCTGTCTAATGGAAATTTAGATCTTACGTGGGCTACAGGTACCTGGGCAATATACAGAGCCACAATGCATGTGTCTTCTGGTAAGTGGTACTGGGAGGTTACATTAGGAAACAATCAATATTCTATCTTCGGAATTATTCCAACTAATTATGCAATGTCTACATCAAATAATTATTGGATAGCCCAAGTTCCAAATGCTTATTGTTTTTACCCTTATTCAGGTAATAAGTATGACAATACATCTTCTTCTTCATATGCAACTGCTGATACTTCAGCGTCCGGTACTGTCTATGGAATGGCGTTAGATTTAGATGCTGGTACTATGACTTATTATAAAAACGGTGTGAGTTTAGGAACTGCTTTTACTGGCATATCAGGATCTTTTGCTCCTGCTGCTGGATTGTATAACCAGTCTGGTAATGACTCTTATAACTTCGGCCAACGTGCCTTCGCCCATGCCGCACCAAGCGGCTACAAG
>UEXN01001942.1_pt1 | contig 15380 bp, 16 predicted proteins | sample 1796711 | NCBI WGS metagenome assembly UEXN01 (sample SAMEA4772470, study PRJEB27181) | metagenome | reverse complement strand
TGATTTACCAATTTTTTTGATTATGGTTGTTGATGCTTACATGGGTGAGCGCAGAGTTGATTGGATTCGAAAAGGGTGATATAACCCGAATAAGTTTATTTTGGAGATGATTATGTCTTACGGAAATACGGGGTATCGAACGGCTCCTTCTCCTTTTGCAAGTTCAATTCGACAACAGGTAGTGCCAACGCAAGGTTTTCTTTCTAGCGGTATTGGCTCCCTTAAAAACTTACCTGAGCGGCGCACCCGAGATGTCCCTCAAGAAAATGTTTATGGAAACATGGTGGGATCATTGTCTCAAGACACTCCCGATCCTGTGCCTATGCGACCTCAAGTTGTGACAGAAGGCCCGACAGCTTCTCGCCCTGCACAAGTTTTAGCTGAACCTGCTAATCCTTTTGAGGGTAACGAGCAGTATCAGGCGTTGATGGAATATCAGAAGTCTATGGCCCCGAGCCAAGAGCAGCAGGATCGTTTATCTGAGTTGCGCACTGCCTTTGAGGGTACGGGCGGCTACAAGGATTACCGAATTAATCAGATGGAACAGCAGATGCAGCGTATGCAGCAGATGCGTCAACCTCGTATGGGCATGGGTCTTGGTGGTATGCGTCCGATGGGTATGCAGCCGTATCAGGGATTTGGTAGGCCACAGTTGCCTATGCGTCAGCCGATGCCAGTTCCGCGTGGTGGTTACATGGGTCAACAGATGATGAACCAACCGCGTCAGTTCGGTGCGATGGGATACAATCAACCGCAACCTTATCAGCAGCAGCAATATGGCATGATGGGTGGTTATCAGCAGAACCCTTATCAGCAGATGCGACCGCAGCCACAGCAGTTTGGTGGATATGGCATGGGTCAGCAGATGGGTGGATACGGTGGTTACGGCGGTATGCAGAATCCGTATCAACCGCAGCAGATGGGATCATATAACCCGAACAATTCTATGGGTTACGGTCAGCAGCAAATGAATCAGTTCCAAGGATATATGCGTTAATCTCTAATGGTTAGCTTGCAAGTTTCGCACTTGCGCTCTGATTCGCTTACTCTTTTGAGAGGAATGCAGCACTTGATGCACTGATTTGCATCAAGTCTTTTTTGGAACTCGCCTGATTCTTGTAGCTTAATTAGATTCATTGCGCGGTAAATTGTATCTTGATTTAATTTGACTCAGTGATTGCATGGTTAGCCCCATGATGTCAGCCGCGTCTTTTAAAGACAATTCTTTTTTTAGAAGTTTGTTGAGCATTTTAGCGTCTTTTGTCAGTGCAAGTTTTGGTCTTCCACCTGTCTTGCCGTTTTGCTGTGCTTTTAATCGGTCATTTATTTGCTTCTGTGTTTTTTTATTATTGACCATTCCTGCGAGTTTAGGGTTTGTTTCTACATCTTTTTTTGTTTGTGCTTCCCAAGCCTGACGGTAAAAATCTTCATATCTTTCCATTTCAGTTAGCAATTTTTCTCTCCAATATATCGAACAAAGCCTGTAGCTCCTCTACATTTTGTTTGGTGGTTTGGTCGGATCGCGCCGTAGCATCATGCTTCATCCAATGCATACGGCGCTTGATCCTTTCGATTATCTGGACAGTTTCTACGTCCATTTTGCATCGCCTTTTAGAACCAAAACTGGCCCGACGATTTTTTGTCCACAGAGTTCAGATGCTTCTGTATTTACAGGTAAATTTTCAAGTAAACCTTCTTCATTTACTAAAACCTGTACGTTTGTGTCATCAGGAATGAGAACCATTTCTACAAACCCTCCGACAATTTCTTGCGCTTGTTCAAGCGTTGGTGGTGTGTTCTCTAACGTAGTAATCATTAATATCTCCTTTTACTAGAACTTGGTAGTATTACCACATACTCCCACATCAGTCAATAGTTGGTTCATTATTATGTAGTGTTCCACCCACAACACCGAGGAATTTCTTTGGCCCTGATCTGGTGATTTTGAACTGCCCGATGCGATTGGTGTTTTGCAGTTTTGTAACGTCTTTTTTAAATGTTTCTTCACTTAGGTTCATGAGTCGTAGGTTTGCCGCGGTCATATCGTCATCTGGTGCAATGCGAACCATTTCGTGCAGGCCATCTGTGTTGCCGCCTTTGGTGACTGGATGCCCTGACAATTCTCGTTCTTGAATGAACTGGAACACTAGCTCCAGTCTGTTGCGAACTGTTTGTGAGAATTTAACAGCGATTATATCTTGTGATCTATCTTCAAGCAAACCTGTGTTCGGGTTACGAATAAAGTGTCTAAAGTCTCTGTTGGCTGGACCGTTTGATTTTACGACTGCGCCATCGAATACGCCGTTTCGCGTATATGGAATGTTTAAATCTTTGCAGCGTTGCTGTCCTACAGTTTCGCCAACAGGCCAAACGGCGAACGCCGCACGCACGCCATCAACGATAGCGGAGGTTCCGCGAATAGCGTTCCGCGCTTCTTCTGGTGTTTTGATCGGCTTATCGTCTTTGATCTTTGCCATGTGGTGGTTGACCATAACAGTTGCGCCCGTTTCGGTAGCCATCTGTGCGAGCATGCCCATGAAGGCAGCACCCGCGGCGGGATCGGCGTTTACATCCGCGTGAACAAACGATGCGAGAGGGTCGATTACGATTAGCTTGAGCCTTGTCATTGTTAGCATCTGTTCGTAAACGCGAGCAAACTCTGCGCCCATTTCATATGAGTTGTCGATCTTTTGCATGACAGGAAACACGCCACCGAGGTTCGGTAGTGGTAGAATGCGCAGCTTATGGTCGTAATGCTCACGGTATTTTTGCGGGTCGAGCCGCGAAATACGTCTGTGCATTTCGTCTTTGTCATCTTCCGCAGTCAGAATGATTGCATCCCCGTGCTCTGCTACGAGGCCACCGAACGAGTTTTGCATAGATGCGCCAGAGGCGACTTTCATAGCGAGGTCGAGGGTCATCATACCTTTGCCGCTGTCACCCGCAGCAGCGAATACGACAGGCACGCCTAGCGGTATTGTATCACCGATTAAAAACTTTTGTTCGGGTGCAGAGCCAACAAAGTATTTGTCGATCAGCAGGCTATCATCTAGCAGCGAGATTGGCTTTTTGACTTTGCTTTCGTGCGATTTGATAAATGCTTCTACGTTAAACTCTTGCTCAATGGCATCAGCAGCATCCCACTTTTCTTCTTGAGTTGATGGGATTTGCAGCATCAGAGTTGACTTTGCTCCAGCTTCTTTCGCTTGAGCTTCGACAATACCTGCTAGTCTTTTACCAGCAGCGTCATTATCGGGCCATAGGATTACGTTTTTGTTTCGTAATGGCGTGAAGTCGAACTTGGACGCGGTGTTTTCTGACAGCATGCCAGAGCCACCGATGGTGCAAGTTGCAGCGTATCCTAGCTGGCTAAGAGCATCTGCGCACTTTTCTCCTTCTACCCAGATAACTGTATCTGATGATAAAATGTTCGGGATATTGTAGAGAGGCCGAGGTTCTGGGATGCCCTGCCGCCCATTCATAAACTGACGGAACTGCTTTTTAGGCTTACCTGTGCTATCTAGGATAACATCACCTGTCTCGCTTTTGTCGAAATATTTTCTGACAGTTACGAGAACCTCACCGTTTTCATCCGTATATGTATATTCGCTTTCGAATGGCGTTCCCGGTCCAATAGTAGGCTTCACCGACTTTTGTTCGGGTTGTTGAAACCCGGCTGTTGTGTTAGTGACCTGAAAGTTTTGAGGATTGTTCGGCTTAATAATGTTTTCGGGTGCTGGCATAAACCGCTGTGGCAAATGATCCTGAAAGTATTCCGCTGTTTCTTCAATTGACCAACCCCTGCCTTCTTTTAGTATTTTGCTAATCCCACCGACACCATCGCCTGACTCAAAGTCTTTGCCGCTTAGGAACCACGGGCTATTTAAATCAATGTTGATACGCAGAGACTGTCCTCTTTCGCCCCTAAGTGATCCGAGCATGAAATCATTACCGCGCCGAATGCCTTCGGGGTAAGTTTCGATCAGCGTACTAAGCTGAATATGCCGCGGCACTTCACTTGAGATACGCTCTGCGACTTCTTTTGAACTATTGCCAAATCTTTTTATATTCATTATCTTGTCCTCATACCCAAACTATCCACTAGATATGGGGTCGCACTTCCACACGCGGCCCCATATCCTTTTACTCTTTCCAACATGTTTCCCTAAACTCGCACCACTTGCATAGGAAAAAATCTTTGCTTTGTGAGATACGAGGTAGAATGTCACCCGCTTTTGCAGCCGTCAAGATGTCCACAGCACGGTCACTGGCCTCTTGCGCGAGCTTGGCATCATATGGCACTAGCTCATAATAAACTTCAGAGGTGTTTTTGTTTACAACCGTAAACAGAGCGGGATGTCTGTTAAGGTCCATATACGTCTGATAGAGTGCAATTTGCGTGGCGTAAGTTGGATTTGCTTTTGCAACCCCTTGGCGAACAAAGCCTTGAAACTTTTTATCGTTTGCTGATTTACATTCCCACAGAGCGGGGTATTCCATAGCCACTGGGCCATCGCATACTACGCCATCTATATGACCGCGGATTTCGCCATCTGCGATAGAGAAACCGAACTGCTCGCCGCCTTTGTCTTCTGTGCGCAAATCAAAGCCTGCGTCTCTGAGCCACTTAGCTGCATAGTCTTCAATCTCATGACCGAACTGAAAGATGCGCAATGTGCGTGCGCTAAATTCTTTGTCGGGATCAGTTGCATAATTAAGGTAGCGATACTGAATTTTGCGTCTGCATTCATCACCGATGCTTGATGCGCCAATGTATTTGCGGCGCTCGCGCTTTTTATTATTAGCAACGATAGCTTTGTCTACAGCATCCTTGATGCTCTCTGCTACGGCATCAACCCTAGAATGGGATTGAAGTAGAGGGCCAAGTGCCTGTTGACTTAAAGTAGGTTTCTTCGAGGTTTCCAATGTTTATCTCCGCTGCTAGACGTTGTGCTTCCTGTATTCCAAATATCAGTGTGTGAACTTGATCCTCTGTTAAGTCAGAGAAGCGCGTGTCCCAACCGAACTTGCCTAATATGTGCGCCAATTCGTCGATTGGCTTTGGTGGTGGTGGTAGTGTCAATGTATTGTATCTCCCTGCATCCCGAACAATTCTATGACTTCGTTGATTACCTCCGGGTCGGCATCTTTGTTTCTGAAGCCAATGTTTAAAACTTCTTGACCTTCTATTATAACAGAAGCGGTTCCGAACAAGACTTCTTTTTCGGCTTCTTCGATGTGATCCTTGATCACTTCGTTTGCTGCGCTTTGCACTTCGATCATGTTTGATGGATCGTTGACCCAGCAGACCATCTCATATTCGGAAGTCTCGACGTTATTATCTTCTTTCTCCGCGAACATAAGATACATTTCGAAACGTGGCATTTTTATTTCTCCACAATGCGTTTGGCTAAGTCGCTTATGAGATTAGCCGTTGCTCTTGTGGTTAACTCTACATGACCAACCTCTTTGCCGTCTACCCACATGTAAACGACGGGTCCGTCAGCCCCATCTCGTATTGTAATAAGTTTAATCACAATGTATTAACCTTTGCTTCTGCTTTTTTATATTCGTGATCAATGATTCTTTTATTCCAGAAATAGTTAAGGGTGCAGTTGGCTCTATACTTTGTCCAAGAGAAGTCCATTGGGCTAACTTCGATGCCTTGTGCGCGTAGCAGTCGCTTTTGCGTGTCGCTTGCGCCCTGACTTAGCCATCTTTTGTTTTTGTTTGCCGCGTTGCTTTCTTCGATTTCACGCAAGAAGTCATCAGACGCTGCCATTGCTTGAACCTTTTCGCCAATCGAAACAACGCGCACTCTGCCGTTAGCTGGCTTGACGAATGCAATCCAATATTGATCGTTCAGCTTTGCTACGAGGCAAAAGCCGTTGAAGCCCCCTGCCATCATGACAGAGCCTTTTCCAAATGGGTCGATCCACATGAACGGCGAGATTTGCAGCAAATCGTATTCTGTCATAACGAAAGAATCCAATTGGCTTTTTTCCTTCGATTGGAATACATGACCACAGATCGGGCATTCTCTAACCCTTGCATGCACTTCGGCTTCGCAGTCTGGGCAAACCTTTGTTGGTGCTTCGCCCTCTTGTGACTTTTCCCTGCCATCCAAGTCAGCCGCGTCATCAATGCTACCGTGCGTAATGACGCTGGTGCCAAAGTCCATGACGATGCAATCAGTCTTTAGGATGTCGGGATAAATCTCTGGATCAATGATGCGTAGCCCACGCCCAATCATTTGAACCATTGTGCCTTTCTGCGAGCATGGCCTTGTTAGGATCACGCATGACACTGGAGGCGCGTCAAAGCCTTCTGTGAGCACCGCTACGTTCACGACTACCTGCAAGTCACCAAACTCCAGATCGTGCAGCATTTGCGCTCTTACGGCCTTGTCAGTCTCTCCTGTAACGTAATCGGCTTTCACGCCATCTGCCACGAAAGCATCGCAAAGATGTTCGGCATGTTTAACTGTGGAGCAGAATACGACAGTTTTACGATCACCAGCCTTTTCTTTCCATTCCCGAACAATTCTGTCGTTAATGATTTGGTGATCCATGATTTCCGCGACTTCTTCCATGTCATATTCTTTGCCGCGCTTGGTAACATTCTCCAGTTGGCTATTGACGCCAAGGTCAATGACGAATGTTTTGGGGCGAACGAGGAAGCCTTCGTTAATCAGGCTTGAGATTTCAATTTGGTGAGAGCAGTTGTTAAAGACGCCGCGCAATCCTTTGCCATCACCGCGGTTTGGAGTGGCTGTAAAGCCTACGATTTCCGCATGCTCATTGTCTTCAAGTACAGCGTCGATCACCTTTCGATATGTGGGAGCCGCTGCATGGTGGCCCTCATCAATCACCACCATGTCGAATTTAGGACGATCACGCAGATTTCGTTCGCGGGAGATTGTTTGCACCATTGAGAATACGGCCTCGCCATCCCAATGCTTTACTGTGCCATTGACGATGCTTGTCGTTAGGAGAGGGTTTACCTTCTCAAACTTCTGCTTGTTTTGATCAACAAGCTCATCGCGGTGTTGCACGATCAAAACTCTTTTGCCCTGCTTGTGGCGCTTGCCTACGAGCGCGGAGAGCATGATTGTTTTACCTGCCCCTGTTGGAGCTACAACAAGTGTATTCTTGTGCTTATCCAACGCGCTACACGCGTCAGAGACAGCTACCTCTTGGTAGGGTCTTAATAACATGATTGTACCTATTTGCTAGAATAGTGTGGGGGGTTCGCGGCCCAAGGCCCCCCGAACCTTGGTCTAGCAGGCGCGGAATGGCCCTGCCGCTAGATTACTTGTTCGCCCATGCAGGAACCGCGCCAGAATTTTGCGGAGCCTGTGGTGGCTGTTGCATTCCCTGCGCAGCGATTGGTGTTTGCTGCATGGGTGCATTGCCTTGAGCAAGATACTCGCTGCTATTCGGAGTCAGCGCAGCCATTAGTTGGTTGCTATCCGAATACCCGTTCGTACCTTTCTTGACGCCAATCTTAGCGCAAATCTCCATTCCGTTCAAGTCGAACATGCCAGAGATATTACGATTCTGCTGTGCCTGTGGCGACATGTCAGCAGGGTCGATAGCGCGTGCGCTTTCAACGATTGACTTTAGCGTGCGCAGGCCAATTTCTTTGGCGAGCGGCATGCCACTATCACCCATTTTGTCACCATCCACAAAGATGCTGTGCCAAAACTTGCGACGATCAAACTGACCACCAATGATAGTGAACTCTAGGTTTGCCCATTTCGCAGAGGTGCTCATAGACTTTTTGAAAAAAGACCCCTGACCAAACTCTGGGATTTCAATATCCCCCATTTGCACGACGATTACAGCGCGTACAACGGTGCCTTTTGGAATAAGAGAAAACTCTTGGTTTGGGTTTTGGTCTTGTGGAACATTATTTAAGTTAAGCATTATGCTTCCCCTTCGCTAGAAGTTTGAGTTGTAGGATCGACAAAGGTTAATTCCCTGTCGGCTTGAGAATCACCGCTGCTCATTTTTTCCATGAGCTTTCCAAGATGCGGCTCTTCAAGTGTATCAAGCCTACCAGAACGATCTTTAGCTGGGTAGCCCCATTCGTTCAGAGGTTGACACACGAATGCACGGTATTGACCGTGATCACCTGACAATACTGCCATTGTGATTACTTCATCAACAATTCCGGGCAATTCACGCCCTGTTTTGCTGCCTTCGATCTGGAGGCCATATTGTTTGCGTCCATAATCGTCAGTGATTTCGTCGAGGATTCCAACGAAGATCACATTCTTTTCGCGGATGTGCTGGATGTGGGTTAGCCACGCCATCATTTCGCGCCCGTGCATGCCATAAGCTGCACGCGTATCTAATTTGCCAGACCGCTCAGAGCGTGAGTCTGGTTGCTGTAAGCACCACTGAAAGCACAAACGTCCTGCCACTGTGATTGAGTCCACGAACAGCGTTTCGTACTTCTGCCAAATCTCTTCCGTATCGCCATATACTTGCGCGACATATTCGTAATGCGCTTGGCTGTAGGGTTGATCTTCTGACAGGGATGGGTTTGGCCCACCCAAGAAGCATGCTAGATCGCGGCACTCAGCCCATGTACGGGGCCGTACAACGTCAATAGGGAAGTTTTCGATAGCTGCATCGCCAGCTTCCAAATCCATGAATAGCGTAGTCGCTGGGTTGAGCGTGCGAGCCAGTGTGGTTTTACCCACACCACTTGCACCACAGACCACGATCTTGTGACCTTTTTTCTCAGCGAGCCGCTGATCGGCTGTGATAATTTGCAAAGCCATTTATGCGGCCTCCCTTTCTTCTTTAGGGATGAAGTTTTTCATAATTTCAAAAACGTCTTCTTTAACAGACTTTCTAAAACTATTGTGAATTGCCAATCTATCTGTTGACGCTTCATGGTTTTCGAACGCAAAGACACCGCGCATAAAAAAGTCGTTGTCTAGGCTTCTGCCATTGCTGTTAATCGTAATAGATTTTTCCATAACCTGACGGTACAGGAGCAAAAACACATCAGGCCATTCTTTGATTTCATTATTCACGATAGTTTCGTAAATATCATATGCCTTTTCGTAGCTTACCCTGTTCGTCATGATAGCCATGACATATGCAGCTTTGAAACCAGTTTGCTTCCACACACTACCTGCTTTGCGAGGCGGCTTAATATCATATTCAACTTCACTCAGAAGCTCGCCAATACGACTTTGCAATACATTTTGAACATCGTCAGACATTGGGTAAGAGATGAAAGATGCAGATCGCAATAAATATTGGATCGGCATAATGATTTTTGTATGCACTCCAATAATATCTGCTGCCGTTCTAATTTTTCCTTGATCCAAAGTTTTGTAAACATCTGTGGATTGCACAATAAAAACAGAATACGCATTGTCTTTGCCAGTTTCCACTTGAGCATTACCCCTGTGGTTTCCATTGATAAGAACCCATGAGCCGCCCTCTTTTGCAAAGACCAAAGACTCTGGGTTTAACACCCAACGGTTAAGGTTCATGGCTCTGACGTACTTACGGAAAGTTTGGCGATTAAGATCGCGGTTTCCTTTGTAGTTCAGTTCAAGCAATTGCTTCATTTCTTCCGCATTGATTTCTGCGTTGAATTGAACCTGCTTACGATCAAGCGGATTAGCCGCGTTAATCATCCTTTCGTGATTTAGTTCCAATAGTTCGAAGATACCCATTATTCCACTTCCTCTACTGTAATTCTGCCGATTTCCACTGTACGGCACTCTTCAAGCTCATCCTTGATTGCAGGAGGAGCCGCGGTGAATTTGCGCTCTTCTACGGCGAACGTCAGCTTGCCATAGTGTTGCGCGTTTTCTGGTGACATGTGGTTAAGCGTGTCACGCAGTTTCTCTTGGTCCCATGTAACCTTCTTGCCCACAGTGACCTTTAGCCTTTGGTTTCCTTCTGCGATTTGAGCAGTACCAAAGTCTTTACCATTGGCACGCAATACGTCTCGCGCCACTGGTAGAAAAGTGTCAGATAGTTGTTCTTCAACGTCTTTGAGTTCAAGGCGCATCTCGCTGATAACGTGCTTGAGTTCGTCTCGACGTTCGAATAGCTCACGACTGTTCATGTCGATTCCTTCCGCTTTGATTTACTAGAGTCCCAACTATAACCATATGGCGTGGGCTGGTGTCAAGAACTTTTTCAACATAATTTTTTTTATATTAGCTATTGACATGTGGGAATATATGGGATATAGTGTATTTATAGGAGGTGAGAGTTTCTAGCTCTCTTATTTTCAATCGGGGCTTTGCCCCCCTTATACTCTGAAAGGAGTATGCCATGCCTACCACTACCATCCCATTCGGTCTGACCTTCCGTGGTCAGAAAAGCTACACTTACAGTGAAGTGTCAAACTTCATTGAGTGTGCTGATGGCATTAAGCCATTAGAATATCGCAATCAATATATTGCGTTTCTTGAAGACTTCCTTTCTGGGAAGATCAAGCCATCAACGCAAGTCGATGTTGACATCGCGCGTGAGTTTCAAGCTGACTTGAACAATCGTGCCGACATCGACTACCGCGAAGGTCACTGGGATGATGACCCAGAGATTGTGGCTGGCGGCAAATACTTTGCCAAACAAGCTACAAAGCTTAAACGGCATATTGCTAAACACACATAATACTGTGGGGGCCTAGCGCCCCCCTTTTTTTGACAAGAATATTTCTATACCAAGACAAGCCTTCATAAGTTTCTTTTTTAGTTTAAACTCAGGCGTTTCAACACCCTTAGCGTCTTCGACGATTGTTTCCCAATCGCCGTTGGCATTTTCTTTTTCGTAGCGGAAGTCTGCTATGTAGGTGCAAATCTTCTGACCGTTGACCTCTAGCGCGAACCGCACCTGTAGCTCAAGGTTGCGCACCCTACCTGCAAGCTCAAGACTCTTTATATATAGATACCGCTCAGATTCCCACTTGGAATCGAACTTGATTCCCTGCACAGTTACTTTCTTGTTTCCGTACTTGGGTCTTGACCCACGCCGCTTGGGATTATATACAGTAGGGAAAGTCATTTATGGGAAGGAGTCTCCATGCCAAACCCCGGAAAATACAAATCCGTAGGTGTTTCTATTGAAGCGTATGATAAGCTGGTTTACATCGCGGAGCACGAAGATCGTGCTATAGGGCGACAGCTTGCACGCATGATTGATGAAACATACGAGGATATTCAAGCGCGTGTCAACGCCAAGCCTACCTATCGTTCTCCTGTTGGAATCGGTGGCTTGGCTTCAGTTATCGAAGATTAAAGAAATCCAGCGTTACCTAGACCGCCCAGTAGTGTTGCAGCCACTGCTGGGTTTTCGCGTGCGCGTTGTCTAATTTCGCTCTGCACGTTTCTCTGCAACAGTTGAATTGGCCCCATAGGTTCTGCGGGTGCAGACGGCATTGATACTTCAGGAACATCAATGCTTGGAATTCTGGATGCCGGGGATGGACGAACATTTGTTCGGCTTTGACCGGGCTGATCATATGATCCAAGTCCCGCAGCGCGAGGCGCAACATTTTTAAATGCTCTGCTGCTTTGACTTGCTGCTGATGCAATGGGTTTAATTATTCTACCTGCTTTTGATGCTGTTGCTCCAACATCTACGCCTTCTTCAACCAATGATTGATTTAGAATATTCATCATGGCTTGTGATTGGCCTTCAGGATTATTGTTTGCGGTACGGCGAAATTGTAGGTATCTTTGAGCAGTACCCTTGGTTCCAAGAACGTTCGCAAACAGTTTAATTTTACCGACCGAGCTAAGTGTGTTTATTGGATGCTTAAACATATTAGCCCAAAGTGATCCCGCTGCGATTGAGCCTTCTTTTCCGACATCTCCAAGATCAACTAAATCGTCTGCAAATCCATATAAGGCATCGGAAGATTCTTCCCCTAATATCTGTCTCAGTGTGCCTCTCTTGTAACCTGACAAAGTGTCTTTAAGTGACCTTGCTGCTTGTGGGCTGGAAAACACCTGATCATCTACAACCGACAAAATGTCCTGCAAAACAACATTCTTCATGTTCTCTTTCATTTGCGGATTTCCGTCAAAAAATCTCATTATTTTTATGACTTCACTTTGGGTTAGGTTGGGGTTTGTCAAAGCCTTAACAACAGAGTCATAGTTTTCATAAGTCCCGGCGTTAATGTCTTTAATTACACTGGTTTTTAAAGCGTCACTAAGTTCGTTTTGTTTGGCTAACATGTTCTGCATGGCCTGAACTATGCTTGATTGACCACCCGCTGCGTCAGTAGCATTGTGGACATCTTCAATCGAAATACCCTTGCGCGTGTGAGCACCACTTATGTCTTTAGCAATTCTTTGAACTTGCCCCCATTCATCTCCGAATAAAACACGACCTGTATCGCCTAGTTTTTTAACATGATTGTAAAACTTACGACCATCAAATTTAGCCGGGTCCACATCGCTTCTTCCTGCGACTTCCAATCCATCTTCTAAATACCTACGAGCAAACATATCATTTAAAGCGTTAGGATTATCAGAGGCGTCTAAAACAGATTGAAGCCGCGCTGGAGAGTCGGGTTTGATTACCTTGTCGTAAAACTTATCTGCGATTTCTCTTGCGCCATATCCCTCAAAATCTTGGAGGTTATCGACTGATCTAATGATGCTTAGGTCAGCGAGCTTGTCATATTTTTGCCTAAACTCGCGGTAGTTGTTCATGGCGAATTTACGTTGAGCCGCTGCTTCTTTAAGAAGAGTTTTTTCTTCTGGAAGAAGACCCGCTGTATTTATTCTGATGTCATCCAAGATGGTATCAGCATCCATCATCATATCAATTTGGTTGCGCACCTTATCTAAAATATTACGGCCCTTGGTAGAGACATTACCACCGAAATAAAGGCTGTCATTTATTTGCTTACGCAAGATAGCCATTTCGTTAAATGTTGCGCCGCGGTTGGATGTTCCGCGCAAAAATATTTCTGCACCCTCAACCGCAGGGTCAGCTAAATTACGCATCTCGTTCATGTAATCTGTAAGTTGATTCTTTATCGGGTTTACATCAAATATATCTAGCTGCCCTCCCGTCTTCATAACTTGCCTGCCGCTCGCATTAGTTACAGGAGTTTGAATTTGATTAAGCATGTCATCTATAGCGCGAAAGTTAGAAACAGCGTTATCGTTCCCAGATTGAAATGCTTTTGTTATGCTGCCTAACGCCTGTGTGTTAAGAGGGATTGATTTGTCGTAAGACGAAGACATTAAATCCAGTGCATCATCTACTGCGCTAAAAATACCCTTTCGCGCATCGTTTCTGGCCTTTCTAAGTTTTGCAAATTGGGAAGGAGCATACCAAACAACATCTGCACCTAGCTCACTTGCAGGGTCACCTTTGATTCCCTCAAGAAACTTTGCCTTGTCGATCAACGCTTGGTTCGTATTGTTGTCAATACGATCTTTTACTTTTCCTGCGTTTTCACCAAACTTTTGACCATAAGCAAAGGGTTTTGGAGCGTCCATTGCCTCAAGAGATGGAAGGTAATTACGATCTACAAGGCTTTGCATTCTAGCTAAACGCTCACTAGTTAATTCTTCTGCTGGACTTCGCCCACCAACGCGACCTGCTACGTTCTTTCCAGCGCCTATTATGCCTCTTCCAGCGCCGATAATCGCTGCGCCTAACACTTCACCACCAGCGCCGATAGCGCCCTCTATGGCTACGTCACGAGCGACTTCACCCAAGTCTTGGGTCTGCACACCAAAGAACGACTCAAGGGCCTCTTCTAATGCCTGACCAGCCGCTGCACCAGCGCCTGCACCAGCTACAGCACCAAGCCCGAATGATGGCCCACCACCGATTATAGCGCCTGCTATAGAGCCAACAGTTTCTGGAGCAATCCCCGCAAAGTCAGAGAAGTCTCGCATGCTAAAACCCTCATCTTCGATAATGAGGTTCTTGCCGATAGGCTCCATGCCGCGAGCTTCTTGACCAGATTGCGTTAAAGCAAGCTGACCTGATGGATCACGCACATAGCCGTCTTCTCCTACCAGCCTTGATAAGATGGCCTCACGATCACCTTCTGTTTCGCCAAAAGACATAAGAGATCGGAGCTTGCCGTCTGCGCCTTTTGAGTAATCAAACCTCTCGCGGTCACGCCCTTGGCGTTCATCAACCAGTTCAGTAAGAGTTTTTCCTTTACCTAAAGTAGTAAAAGAAAGAGAGCCTATTAAATCCGCAACATCCTCGTTAGCGGCATCACTTTTTATGGCCCTGAACGCATCTAGCTTTTGCCTGTCGTTTAAAGCTCCAGACTTTATACCTCTGAACAGTGTTAGCTTGGTACGATCATCCATTATCTATCAACTCCAGAAAACTGCTCGCTTGCTAAGTAACCTTCAAGTTCCGCTTGTTCTTCTTCTCCTAAAGGACCTCCTTGCAATCTGGATGCAATGTCTCTTCCTGAATATCTATCTAATGTGCTCAAAGCACCTAAAATAGACTGTTCTTTTTTAATGATAATGTCATTGAAGAGTTGGTTTAACTTGTATGTGATTTCATCAGCCGTACTACCAGCACGCAAATCACCTACGATTTGAGCAACCCTAGCGCGGTCTGCATCAGAAATTGTTTTACCCGCTTCACCTAAAATCTCTGGTGCGTTTTGTGCTTGCAGCTTATCTAAGATAAACTCAAGTTGTTGAGTTGGCGTTATGCCTTCTCTCATGTTGAAGCCAAGAGTTGAGGCCAATGAGTCCAACTTATCAACACCAAATCTAAAAATGTTTACGCCTTCGGCTAACCCCATTCCAGTGATGAATTGTTGTTTAGCTTTGTTAATGTCTCTAGCCGCACGAGACAGGCCCTCGTAAGCATCCTGACCAGTTCCCACAAGAAGGTTTTCTCTTCCAGATTGTGGCAACGCTCTCCATGTTTCGATGGTAAACATGTCTCCAGCGCCCTCTCCGAAAAGTTCAATTTTTCTTGGGGCTTTTGTGTCATAGTATTCTTTAGCTTCGGGAGTTTTCATTGCTTCAGAAACAATTGACCCCCACATTGATCCGGGCAATACGTCAAACTGTTCTCTGAATTTAGGGTCATTTCGCAAAGCGTTAAGCTCATATTTGCTTAACGACTCCAGCTTGCCTTTACCCTCACCAACACCAGCTAAGAATCCTTTAACATCATTAGATTTTGGAACGATGAAATAATCTGAACGCTCCATAGCTTTTTCTTTAGCGGCTCTTGCGGTTGCTTGATCCGCATTGCGCATCTCTAAAGCGTACTTGCCAGCCGCCATGCTTTCCAAGTCAACTTTCTCACGAGCTTTAACCAACTCAGGCAACGCAGCTTCAAACCCGCCCCCCAAAGTTGTCATCATGCCTGTAAAGCCTTTGCCGC